>JAESFI010000055.1_pt1 | contig 173109 bp, 145 predicted proteins | sample 9269361 | NCBI WGS metagenome assembly JAESFI01 (sample SAMN14504119, study PRJNA617095) | algae metagenome | isolation source: Brasilonema angustatum HA4187-MV1 and co-occurring heterotrophs from moss... | place: USA: Manoa Valley, Honolulu, Hawaii | collected 2009-07-20
CCCTGGTATTGATGCTTACGAACAACAGTATCAAGAACGAATGCTTCAAAACCTCAAGAAAAAAGCGCAAGCTCTTGGCTTAGAACTCATCCCTATTTCCACACCTACCGAATGTGTTTCTTAGGAGCTTTTAACTAGCGGTTAAGAGCGCTAGCAACATAATTCGCGAAACTAAATCCCCTTCTTAAAACAGTTATCAGTTATCAGTTATCAGTGAGCCAGCGCTGCAGGAGGGTCTCCCTCCGTAGGCGACTGCGAACCCGAAGGGTTATCAAGTTAAGGGGAGTCAAGAAATCGCTGACTCTGTTCATTGTTCACTGTTCACTGTTCACTGTTCACTGTTCACTGTTCCCTGTTCCCCTATATTGGATACGTGTTTGAGACAAGACGGGAGTCAGCAATATCACGGATTAGTGGAGTTCTAGAGCCAATATAATCATACAATGCACAGACTTCCTCGCCACTCAGCAGCATTTTTGCGGCAATTTGTTTTAGGAGCAGCCTGATTAACGCTGTATCTGTAAGGTTAAGCAGCTCGCTACTTGAGGTATTCTCAATTACAGACCAAGTCAAATACAGCATTGAAGAGTTGACAAACATTGCCCTCTACCCCCTGTGTGAAAAAATTTAATATTTTGTTTATATTGTTTCATCCGGATTGCTCTGTCTCGATCTTTTTGTAAAATAATTTAATACTTTTTTTAGATTTGCTTAATTTTTTGATTAATCAGTCAAGCTAAGAGTGGATCTAAAATCACCATTACCTATTACCGTGAGGCTTTATGAATCATTATTTTGAACCCATTCATTTTTCTGGTTCAATTCAGCCTCATGGTATCCTTCTGGTGCTGAGTGATCCGGAACTAACACTTGTTTGTGTGAGCGCTAATATCCAGGAGCAGTTTGGCATTTCTGAAGATTTGCTTAATCAATCCTTAAGTACGCTGCTTGATGTCCAAGTTGTTGATGCAATTAGACAGAGTTTGCACTTAATTGACAGTGCGAGTCCCATAAAACTTCAAGAATCCATCTTGGTAAGTGAGCGTTCTTTTAACGGTTTAGTTCATCGAACAGAGAATTTCATCATCCTTGAGTTAGAACCAACATTACCGTTAGGTTTATTTAGTGTGCCTGCTTTCGTGCGAAGAGCGATCGCCAAACTACGACAAGTATCCAGCAGTCACGAATTTCTTCACTTGTTAACTCAAGAACTTCGTAGAATCACTGAATTTGATCGAGTCATGGTCTATCAATTTGACCAATACGAAGCAGGTACTGTGATGGCGGAGGCAAAGCGGGATGATTTACCCTCCTATCTGGGGTTGCACTATCCTGCGACGGATATTCCAGAGCAAGTTCGGGCGTTATATGCACGCGGTTTGCTGCGATTTATTCCTGATTTAACAGCACAGTCGATTTCGTTAGTAGCGGCTTGTGATCCGTTGATGCAACAACGCCTCGATCTTAGCCTTGCGGTTCTTCGAGGCGTTGATCCGTGCTGCGTTGAATACCATCAAAACATGGGCGTAGCAGCCATTATGGTGATCGCGTTGATTCACAATCAAAAGCTTTGGGGATTAATTGCTTGTCATCATCAGACACCCAAGTATGTTCCCTACGAAGTCCGCGAAGCCTGCGAGTTGTTGGGGGAATTCGTGTCGTTGGAATTAGCTAAGAAAGTCAATTCTGAAGAACTGGATTATATTATCAAACTTAGATCCTTGCAATCTGAGTTTGTTGAATCTATTTCTCAAGTCGATAATCTTAAAGAAGCTCTTGTCAATCCCGCCCCTCGACTGCTAGATCTGGTAAACGCCACTGGATCTGCTATCTATTTGGAGGATGAAATTACGCTGGTTGGGGTAACGCCAACGGTTGAGCAGGTTCGCGTTCTCATCCAATGGGCAGATACTCAAGTTAAAGATGCCCTGTTTCATACCGATTCACTGCCAAAGCTTTATCCGGAAGCTGTTGTGTTCAAAGATGTTGCCAGTGGCTTAGTGCTGTTGCAAATTTCTAAAGTCCGACGGTATTACATCCTCTGGTTTCGCCCAGAAGTTCTGCAAACAGTAAACTGGGCAGGTGATCCGAATGCATCTATAACGATTTCAACAGATGGTAGTGTCACTCTGTCTCCCCGCCAATCGTTTGAAAAATGGCAAGAAACTGTTCGATTAACCTCGTTACCTTGGAAAGCGTGTGAATTGGATCAGGCGCTGGATCTTAGGAGTGCGATCGTTGGTATTGTTCTCAATAAAGCAGATGAGTTAGCCCGAATTAACCAGGAATTAGAGCGCACCAACCAGGAGCTAGATTCTTTTAGCTATGCCGCCTCTCATGATCTCAAGGAACCCTTGCGAGGTATTCATAATTACTCGATGCTGTTGTTGAAAGGTTATGAGTCGGTGCTGGATCAGGTGGGTAAAAACCGCTTACAAACCTTAATCCGTCTGACTCGTCGCATGGAGTCGCTGATCGATGTTCTGCTCAAGTTCTCGCGACTCGGACAAGCGGAACTCCATCTTGTACCTACAGATCTTAACCAATTAGTCAACCAAGTGCTTGAGGATTTGCGCGTCAGCCATCAAGACATTCAACCTGATATTCGCATTCCCCGGCTGTTGCCTACGGTTGTGTGTGATCCTATCTTGATCAACGAAGTGTTCATGAACCTGCTCAGCAACGCCTTTAAGTACAACGATAAAGCAGAACAATGGATTTCGATTGGCTATTTGGAACAAAAGGAGGGAGGGAGGCAAGGAGCGAGGGATATTTCCTTTAACTCCCACACTCCCTCACTCCCTCACTCCCTAATCACTTTCTACGTACAAGATAACGGCATCGGTATTCGAGCACGACATCTCGAAACCATCTTCCGATTGTTTAAACGACTACACGAGCAAAATCTGTATGGTGGCGGTACAGGGGCAGGATTGACAATTACCAAAAAGATTATCGAGCGTCACGGCAGACAAATTTGGGTGGAGTCTACCGTAGGTATAGGATCTACATTTTATTTTACTTTGTGATCATTTCTATTTTATAATTTTTGTTAATTTATGTAAATAAAAATAACATCAAGTTTTAATGACACGAATGATGACAAAGCAGTGCTGCCCTTTGCTAATCGCTGAAGATAGTGATGAGGATTTTGAGGTGCTGCAAGTGCTCATGGAGCAAATGGATGTTCAAAATCCGATCTACCGGTGTACAAACGGAGATAAAGTTTTAGATTTCCTTTATAAAGAAGGCGACTATGATAATCTAGATGTTGCACCACGTCCCTCCATCATCTTGCTCGACTTGAATTTACCAGGCACCGATGGTCGCGATGTGCTAGAGCAACTTAAGCAAGACCAGAATTTTAAGGAAATCCCAATTATTGTTTTTACGACATCCTCAAACCCGAGAGATGTTGAATTCTGTTATGAAAAAGGGGCAAATGGCTATCTGATCAAGCCAATAGACTCTAGTGAACTGGAGAAAACAGTTCAGGCATTTGTGAACTACTGGTTGGAATCAAACACACCACCCACTTCAAATTCGGCTCATAAAACCCCACATACAAAACCCTAAACCCCTTATAAACAAGAAATTTCACGTTTCTCGTTGAAAGGATTTGATATGATTAGGAGTATTAAAAGAAAATTTTCCACTGTTTCTTTTAGATTTTCTTTATAATCAAAAACTTGTGGCTTTCACACCAGGCAAAGAGATTGCTTTGTTTTCCTCTTATGTCAGACGTCTGGACACTCCTAATCACCGATGACTGTATGGAGGATCGAGAAGTTTATCGTGAATATCTTTTAAGCGATCCTCACCATTCCTACCAGATTTTAGAAGCATCCTCGGCAGAGGTAGGACTTGCGCTTTGCCAGAAAAAACATTGCGATGCGATTCTGCTCGACTTTTGCCTTCCTGATATGAGCGGGCTAGAGTTTTTGGATGAACTCAAACTGCAACGATTAGATTCCCCACTCCCTGTGATTATGTTAACTGGACAAGGTGATGAACGCATTGCTGTACAAGCGATGAAGCGGGGTGCTCAGGATTACCTGGTGAAGCAAGATATAGAACCAGATGTCCTGCAAATGACTGTCCGCAATGTGATTCAACACTCACAGCAGCAAAACCAGCTCAGTAAAAGACACCAACCCCAGCAATTAACAGCAGCGGCGATAAGCCCAAGGCTAGACGCTACACGTATCGCCCTGCGCATTCGTCAGTCACTAAACCTGGAGCAAATCTTGCAGACGACTGTAAAAGAATTGCAACAACTGCTGTTATGCGACAGTGTGACAATATACAACGTTCGCCCAAATTCAGACACTCACGAAATAACGGAATCCGCAAAGCCCTATCTGACGAAGCTTTGTGAGGCTGGGGTAAGTAGCTTATCCTGCGAACCCATTCAGCAATTCACCGCTTTGCTTCTCAAAAATAACCAATCCAATCTTTGGGAAATTGGAAAAGCAAGCACTCAGGCGCAAGGTGAAGCGTCAATCATCGTTTCGCACAATCGGAAAAAGGCGACTCAGGCATATTTGCTCGTTCCCATTTTACTCAAAGAGCAAGACGAATCTAGAGCCAGAGTTTGGGGATTATTGGTTGCTTGTCAAGATTCTAAAGTACGACAGTGGCTGACGGATGAAGTAGAGATTTTTAATCAATTGGCTGGACATTTGGCGATCGCCATCCAACAAGCCCAACAGCTAACCCAGGCTTTGGTGGCTCTGGAGAACGAAAAGCAACTCAACGCCTTTAAATCCCAATTTGTCGCCACAGTTTCTCACGAATATCGAAATCCCTTAGCCTCCATCCTTGCGGCTGCGTCAACACTCTTGCAACATAGCAATCAGCTGCATCAGACTAAACACCAGCAGTTCTTGCGACTGATTGAAGATAAGGCAAGACTAATGACTAAGCTGATAGACGACTTGCTGATGATTTCCACATTTGAATTCGGCAAAGCAACGTTTACGCCATATCCATTTGAACTGCTGCAATTTTGCTCAGACATCATTGAGGAACAGCGACAGATCATTAGCGATGATCGCCATCAATTAACGTTCAAAATTACAGGTAACACTAGGGGTTTCTGGGGCGATCAAAAACTTTTGCGGGCAATTCTGGTTAACTTAGTATCGAACGCGATCAAGTACTCGCCAGATGGTGGCAATATTGAAGTTTACCTCATGGGGAATGATTCACACGCCATTTTTGATGTCAAAGATCAAGGAATTGGCATACCTATTGAGGATCAACAACACTTGTTTGAATCATTTAGTCGAGGAAGTAACGTTGGCGCAATTCCCGGAACCGGCTTAGGATTAGCTATTGTCAAAGCTTGCGTCGAGTTGCATGGCGGCGAGATTACAGTAGAAAGCCAACAAGGGCAAGGAACAAAGGTAACTGTCAGTTTACCGAAAAACTGTACAAAGGGAGGAAGAAGGGGGCAGGGAGAAGGGGGCAGGGAGGAGCAATTTTTGTAGGGGGAGCCAGTGCGTTGGAGAGCCAGCGCTGCAGGAGGGTCTCCCTCCGTAGGCGTCTGGCGTCCGGGTTTCCCGGCTTGGAGCATCTGGCGTTGGGCACTGTTTACCCTTCGCTCAAACCCTTATTTTTACGTTGTGGGCAGTGCCCACCTTGAATCATTTAGGATTGCTATATGATCTTTTTAGAAATTATGGTATCCACTCTATTTTCATGACAAACTTAAAAAAATGGAAGCTTTTGCACTCCAAAATGGTTTTGGATAATTACTGGTGCAAAGTCAGGCAAGATGAAATAGAATTGCCTAATGGTCAAATTATAGATGATTATTTCGTCAATGTCAGACCAGAAATAACTCTAATTTTACCTATCACTAGTACTAAAGAAATTGTTTTTGTGCGGCAATATAGGCACGCAGTGGGTGAATTTTTGTTAGAACTCCCCGCTGGCTTATTCAACCCAGCACAAGAGAGTGCTGAAGCTGCAGCAATCAGAGAAATGCAAGAGGAAACTGGCTATATTGCACAAAAAGTCACAAAAATAGCAACACTATATGATAACCCTAGTAAAGATACAAATAAAATACATTTATTCTTAGCAGAAAATGTGATTAAGTCCGGAGAACAAAAGTTAGATATTACAGAAGAAATAGAAGTTGTTCTGATTCCAGTAGAATCAGTTAGAGAAAAAATCCTTCAAGGTGAAATTTCTGTTTCTGGAACTGTTGCGGCGATTTCCTTGGGGCTAAATTTTCTAGATTGATTTTGAGGGTTATTTTCATCCACTAAACACCAGCTAATCGCCTGTGTCAAGAAAGCATTACGAACAGTCCGATTAATAAAACTTAAGTAATTGTCAATTTCTTCGTAAAAGTCGAGTTGGTGTTCTTCTTCCGAAGTCAGTGGAGAACTTTGTTGTTTTGTCAAGAGTTCTTCAATACGATTTTGTACAGTACTAGAAGCTCGAAAGATAAGAATTCCCTCAACTAATTCGATGCGAACTGCACCTTCAATTGGGAGACTATAGGGCAAGTTTTGTAATTTTGGTGGAAGTAACATTGTCGTAGTTTTCGTCTTTACTAATAGCGATCGCTCTTGTTTATAGTCATATCTCAATCCAATCCCAAATGCAATTTTAATGCAGCATCAATTCATACCATCTTTTCCTCATCCCGATCAGCGAAAATCACTAACTCACTTCCTTGTTCGTAAAAAGAACGCATGACTTCGGCAGCTTCAGCTAAACTCAGTTCTTTTTGAAGAGGAACTTTCGATTTTGTAGTGATTTCTTGACGAATTAACTTTGATGCGATTTCAATGACTTCCAAACGTTCTTCAGTCGTCATTTTTTTCAGTGCTTCTAAGACTTCTGCTTTGGTCATAACTCATCTGACTCATCTATAGGATTAGATAGGATTTGTTGCGAACCATGTATGACAGCAAGAATATCAATTTGTTCTGATTTGATGTAGTAAATAATTCGATATGAACCTTCAAAAACTTCTCGAATTTGCTCTGTTTCAAGCTCTGGTACAATTCGACCTGAGAGAGGAAAATTTGCAATTTGTTCAGAACGTCTGGTTATAGTATCAACCACTCTAGCCGCATACTGTGGAGAGTTTTGAGCGATATAAGTATAAATGCCCGAAAGATTTTCTACAGCTGTTTCAGTCCAATAAATTTTCACTCTGGCAGTCCAAATTTTTTCCGTACATCTTGTACGGAAATTACTTTACCAGTTTTGCTATCAGCTAGTCCAGCTTCAACAACTTGTCGAACGTAAATTTGGTACATTAAATCATCCCATGTCGAATTTGCTGGTAATCTCTCAATTAATTTACGAGCCTCTTCCTTAATGTTGGCATTTTCCATTTGCTGTTAACCAAATATTTTTCTCGCATTCATTTGAATATATTGTAGAAGCAAAATCTGCGTCGATGGGTTGTGTGTGGGATATCCGAAAGGGTAAATGTTAAGCGATCTGCAAAGGATCGCAGCAGCGAAGCGATCGCCAAAAATGATTGCTCCACGCGATCGCCCCAGGCGCAGCTAGCTTAACGCCCTTAGTGACTCCTCCCTTCCCCCTTCCCCTTCCCCCTTCTCCCTGCTCCCTTCTCCCAACTCCTATTTCTTCGCCCGACACACCCACAACCTCTCCCGCGCCTCTGGATGCATGACAAAATTATCCTGCAGCCAGTCGCAACCCCGCGCCAGCAAATCATCGAACCCGCTAACCCGCCACACCTTGGCTGTGTTGTCATATGATGCAGTGACAATGCGTTGACCATCCGGGCTAAATGCTGCACTCCTGACCTCGGACTGATGCCCTTTTAGCTCAGCAAGCAACTTGCCATTGGTATCCCACACCTTGGCGGTCTTGTCAGATGATGCGGTGACAATGCGTTGACCATCCGGGCTAAATGCTGCACTATTGACCCATTTCTGATGCCCTGTGAGATCAGCCAGCAACTTGTCTTTGGTATCCCACACCTTGGCGGTGTTGTCAGCTGATGCAGTGACAATGCGTAGACCATCCGGGCTAAATCCTGCACTTGTGACATAGTTCTGATGTCCTTTTTGTTCAGCCAGCAACTTGCCATTGGTATCCCACACCTTGGCGGTGTTGTCAGCTGATGCAGTGACAATGCGTAGACCATCCGGGCTAAATCCTGCACTTACGACCTCTTTGTGATGCCCTTTGTTCGCTTCGCGTTGGGCAGGAAGGGTAGCAAGCAGCTTACCAGTTGTATCACACACCTTGGCTGTGCCGTCAAGTGATGCAGTGACAATGCGTTAACCATCCGGGCTAAATCCTGCACTTATGACTCACCTCTGATGCCGTTTGTTCGCTTCGCGTTGGGCAGGAAGGGTAGCAAGCAGGTTACCATTTGTATCCCACACCTTGGCTGTCTTGTCCCAAGATCCAGTGACAATGCGTTGACCATCCGGGCTAAATCCTGCACTTGTGACATCGTTCTGTGCTACTGGAGTCGAATCAATTCTAATAATCACATTCACAATTCTAATAATCACACTCACAATCGCAGAACCTATAACTATGCTAGTGGTCGAAGAACTTGTAATCGCACTCACACCTGTGATCACAATCACAAAACCTATAAATGTCAAAGTGATAACTGCCCAAGTTAAGGATAACGCTAATATCGTACCGCCAATAAGAATCTGCCGCTCGGCTTTTTGTTGCGCTTTCTTTAAAGTTTCAATTGATTAATATTCAAAGGAATATAAACTTCCTTAGAATGCACAATCACCAATCGTAGTTTTTTCCAAGTTTCTTTATTCTTAGATGTTTCATGCCAAGCTCTTAGTAAGCCAAAAAATTCTGATGCGACTTGCGGATATTGAAAAACTTGATCCACTTCATCTAAACCTAAAACGATTGGGCTATGAATTTCCGAGAGCAAGTATCTTTGAAAGTAGTTTGTACACTTATCCTTGCTACCCAAAACACCTTGCCAATATTCACTTAGCTTATCTTTAAGATTCAACTCCTGAGCAATGCTGCCACAAAACCACTGCAAGAATTTATCTAGACTGGTGAAAAATTCTGCATCTGCTGCTTGAAAGTTCAAGTATGCAGTTTGACAACCATGTTGTGTTCCATGATCAAGAACACGTGTCAAAAGTGAAGTCTTACCCATTTGCCGGGGTGCTTTAATCCGAATCAGCGCACCTGGTTGTAAAATTGTTTCGTAACAATCTTTTCGCCGTCGCATTAAATTTTGTAACTTAATATCCCGATGGATGACGTTTTGTTGATGAACAAATGCCAAAACTTCCAAGATGTCCTTCAAAAGTTTAAAGACAACTTGCTCACTTTTGGAACTGCCCGAAATAATTTCTTTTGTTAAGTCATGCCCATCAACGAATTCCTGAACTAAGTAAAATTCTCCGTTTTCTTCAAAGTGGGCGAACAACTTGGGAATTTGGTTGTGTGCATTGCCTAACCGATATAGAGTTTGTGCTTCTGTCTCGAATAACCTGGTAGCGATCGCCAAAACAGCAGGGCTTGAGTCTTTTGGTTTAAGATGTTTGACAACACACTGAGGTTGTCCTGGTAAATCTAAATCACGAGCCAAGTAAGTATCGCCAAAACCCCCACCCCCCAGACATTGGAATATTTTGTATCGATTACGGAGTGTTACGCCAATTAGATGACTCATTTCGTATCTCCTATCTCCTATCTTTTGGACTGGGTAAGTGGTTAAAAATTCAACGTGCCCACTGCTGCAAGATATAAGCGTAAAAAGCTTCTTTATCTACCTTATCCATAGCAAAAATCTTACGCCCTCCTGGCACTATTTTGGTACGTCCTTGACTCAAACCTGTGGTGATAATTTCTGTTTCCCACTCTCGCAATTCATAGAATTCTGGATGAGCAAGATAAGCCGTCGCCAGTACATCCCAGAAATAATAGTCTTGCGGAATAACCAGTGCATAACATTGTCCCGCTAAATCAGATATGGGATGGTGGCGTTGTTTTCCCATTTTGTAAACAATTTCTGATGTTACAGGTACAGTGTTAGTCAAATCCAAAGGACACATGATAATTTCAATTTGGGTTTGCCACACTCGTGCAGCAGAAATTGGGTCCCAATACACATTCCATTCTGCGGAACCATCTTGTCCTGGTTCCCAATTTTTTTCCACATTACCACCAACATTCAAAGCACCACCCATCCAAACAATTCTTTGAATTTTCTCTTCAATCTCTGGTGCTTTGTCGAGTGCAGTTGCTACTGTTGTTAACGGACCAGTAACCATTAACGTAACAGGTTCTGGTGCCTCTTGTAACACCTTTATCATAAAATCTTGACCAGGTTCTGCAAGCAGTGGTGTGCGAATTGTTTCACTTTGATTGAGAATGGGAAAATGGTCAACAACAAACGAATCACGGCGATACAGTCGAGGAAAAGGATTAATACCGCGTACAGTACTTTGGGCAACTCTGATATCAGAACACCCCATTAAGTCTAGAATTTTACGTGTAGCGCTTACGGCTGGTTCGGCATAGCAATCTGCTGGAGTGACAACAATACCTAGTGGCTGTATGTGATCCATAGTCATCAGCAGCATAGTTGCTAGATAATCATCTACACCACCATCGTGATCCATCAAGACAAGTTGTTTAGACATGGAGAATAAAAAAATGAATGAAAAAATGGATGAGTTTATGGAAGCTGCGATCGCACAAGCAAAACAAGGCAGACAAGAAGGCGGAATTCCCATCGGTTCCATTCTCGTCAAGGATGACAAGATTCTCGGCAAAGGACACAACAAACGTGTGCAAGATGGCGATCCAGTCACCCACGCCGAAATCGATTGCCTTCGCAATGCTGGTAGAATCGGCAGTTATAGGGGTACAACACTCTATTCAACCTTAATGCCATGTTATCTGTGCGCTGGGGCGGTTGTACAATTTGGCATTAAAAAAGTCATAGCTGGAGAATCAAAAACTTTTCCAGGCGCTAAAGAATTTATGGTATCCCACGGTGTGGAAGTGATTGACCTCAATCTTGATGAGTGCGAACAAATGATGAGCGAATTTATTGAAGAGAAACCTGAGTTATGGAACGAGGATATTGGTAAGTAATTGTTAGTGGTTAATTGTTCTACTAACCACTCCTCTTTCTTTGAGAAACGCATCAAACGTCATCCTATCTGCAAGCGAAGGTTGCGCCCCTAGTTTGGTTGCAGCCAAAGCACCAGCGGCTGCACCCCAAACCACCGCTTGACGCAAAGAAAGTCCCTCACAAAGCGCCGCAGCCAAACCGCCATTAAAGGCATCTCCCGCAGCAGTTGTGTCAACCGTATGAACTGGAAACGCAGGTATAAAAAAGGTGTCTTCTGGAGTGGAACAAACAACGCCTTTGGCACCGAGTTTCACAATGACATTTTTCACACCTCGTTCCTGTAAAACTTTCCCTGCCTTAATTGCCGACTCTTCTCCATCCACAGAAAAACCTACCAGTCCTCCTGCTTCCACCTCATTTGGTGTGATAATGTCTACCAAGGAGTAAAGTTCATCTGGTATATCCTTCTGCGCTGGTGCTGGGTCGAGAATAACTGTCACTCCAGCTTTTCGTCCAGCTTTGGCAGCCCAGACAACCGCAGGCATAGGAATTTCTAATTGTAAAAGTAAAGCCTTAACTCTTGGTAATAAATGTGATAATCTTTCCACATCTTCCTGATTAACGCGCCCATTAGCACCAGGAATGACAATAATTTGATTTTCACCCTTGACATCTACAGTGATCATGGCAACACCAGAACTCACAGTTTCATCTACAAACACATTATTTGTTTGGACACCCGATGCTTGGAGACTGTTGACAAGTTCTGTACCAAAACTGTCTGCACCTATCCGTCCTACTATGTGAGTAGGAATTCCTAGTCGTGCTGATGCGACTCCTTGATTGGCACCTTTACCGCCTGGTACTTTGAAAAAATCGTGTCCCAGCAGCGTTTCACCTGCAACTAGTAAGCGGGGTACTGTTGCAACCAGATCTATGTTGATACTGCCAAAGACGATAATGCTCATAATTTGACAAAGTGGTGCTGCACTATATTCAGGACTTACGCAAGGGAAACGTAGTTGCACCCGTTGCGACGTTAGGAAGCAATCTCACAGTCTTGTTCTTTCGTAACTCGTGCGTAAGTCCTAATATTATCTCGCGTTCAGGGGTCAACTCAATTTATGAAAACCCACATAAATAAAAAAAACACTGGAGAATTAGGATACTCCAGTGCTTGAAGGCAACAACTCTTACTCAGAATTAGAATGCCCAGCACAGTATAAATGAAATTAAAGAAAGAACAAAAAAGCACTGGGTACGGATAAACCCCAGTGCTTGAGCACGACTTACTATCAATCCAGAATTAGAATGCCCATACAATCGGTGCAGAAGTATTTAGAAGTCAGTGATTAGCAGGTGTTAGGAGCGGCTGCAACGCTGGCTATGTTGTCTGCTGTTAATGAAAATGTCAATAAAATATTTGTTGCTTAATGATACTGCTATTTCCATTGTCTTGCGTCCCTATGTGGTTTGAGTTTCTTTAGTCCCAACACAGCACTACTAGCACTTAGTATCACCAAACCCCATGTATAAGATGGTTCAGGAACAGGTTTCACTTGACTAATCACGCTCACGTTTGGATCTAGAGCATCACCTGTGGAATACACATAATCAAAAGCAGTTTTGTCATCAAGAATACTGGCACGCAAAAAGAATCCACTCCAACGGGCAACAGTTTCCACTGCTACATCTTGAGGGATAGTTGGTATGTTAGGATCTGGTATTGGACCAGTAGGGTTATTAGTATTGGTGATCCCATAGTGGTTAGCACCCAAAATACTAATCAACGCTTTAGGGGGGTTCTGGATCTGCTCGTAAGTTTTTTCAGCGTTAATTGGAAGAGCTCTGCTATCACGAGTTCCCTCCAATAAGGCAACAGGAATTCCTGAATTATTAATAGGAAAAAACACTCCATTTTGATCACGGAGGTTTGCACCAAAAAACGCTCCTGCTAGAAGTTCATTTGGTCGGTTGAAGGAACCTTCACATTGAATAGGGGAAAGGCAGAGATTTGCAACGGCAGATAACCCGACTGCACCTCCAGCGGAGTGACCGAGTAAGCCTAGTTTTTGTGTATTAACAATACCAGCAACAGGTGAAGCAGAATTAGAATTTTCTGTTTTCATCTGTACAAGAACAGCATCGATTTGTGAAGTTTCTGGTAGCAGTCCCGTGAATCCGTACTGGGGAAGAGATCTTGGGTGATTGGGTACAACCACTACAAATCCGTAGCGAGCTACTGTACTGGCATATTCTGAGTAATCTGATTTATCGACATTTGCACCTTGCAATAACAGTGCAACAGGAAAGGAGTAGTTGCCAGTTTTCAGGTTCGATGGGTTGGGATAGTATATATCAGCTATGTCATTATTAGCGGAGATTGTCGTACTGTAGCGAGCCGCATCATTAAATAGAGGTGCATCATTAAAAGTTGCAGCCGCTGCTACTTTCGCTGTACCGCAGAATATCAATGCTGCACCAGCAGTCACTGACAAAGCTTTGATGGTAACCAAAGAAACTACTCCTTCTCTAAATACACTTATACATATTAGTTGTGATAATATCTGATAGCGCAGTTAGAAACAACTGTTATTTCAGAGATTACAAATGTCGAATGACTCTACAGGGATTGCCAGCAGCAACAACATTTGCAGGTATATCTTTGACAACAACACTACCAGCACCAATAGTAGTATTGTCGCCAATTGTCACACCAGGACAAATAATAGCACCGCCACCAATCCAGACATTATTACCGATTCTAATTGGCGCAGCCAGTTCTTTAGCAGAAAGACGATTATCTGGGTCTGTTGGGTGATATGCCGTGTAAATTTGAACATAGGGAGCACACAACACGTTGTCCCCAATATGAACTGTATTACAGTCTAGAATCACACAGCCAAAATTCATATAGAATCTATCACCTGCATAAATATTTTTACCATAATCACACTGAAATGGTGGCATAATATTAATATTTTGTCCAACTCGACCAAATAATTCCTGTAAGATTTGCGATCGCTCCTCCAGTTGTTCTTCGGTTGTAGAGTTATACTTTCTCAATAGACGAAGTGCGAAGTTTCTTCCAGCAATCAATTCTAAGTCGGAAGCAAGATACAATTCGCCTGCCAGCATTTTCTGTTTCTCTGTTTTTTCCATAAGGTAACTTATTTTTATTTGGGGCTATGACCTAACTATGCAGGAGTGCAGGGGAGATAAGAAGCACAGGGGTGAAAAGAGTATTGTTCAATAACTCTTCCCCCCTTGCCCCTGCTTGTTTTATCCCCGCCCTTGACGACTGGTGTGCCAAGCACGCGCCTGAGTGAAAGAGTAAGTATGAACTGCAAGTTGACTCCAGAATTGGTATTAGTCAAATTCAGAATTTGAGCGTTAGTATGACTAGCCTAGAATTGCTAAACACTATATGGGACTCGTATTTGATTTTTGACAAAGCTAGGTACACTTTTATTGCTTCTTAAGCGTTAAGCGTCTCTACTTTGTAATTCACCCAATCAAACCGGATTCCTATAAATCAAATACGTGACTAACTGTATATTGTTTCTTTTCACTATTAACGATAAATCTTAGACCATATCTCTACTTTTATAAAAACTAAGACTGATTTCTTCTGTTTATACATAGGTACTGTCGGTCACATATTTGTACTAACTATTGTTTGACAGGTCTATTCATCTGGTATAATTTATGATAATTAAATATAACATAACGAGCTTTTCCCTGTTGCTTTGCATTATACATTGCTATATCAGCATCCCGCAGCAAGTTTTCTGGCTGTTCATAATGAGAACTGCTTAGAGCAATACCAATGCTAGCTGAAATTAATATTTTCTCTTCTTGTATGTAAACTGGTAATTTTAAGGTTTCTTGAATACGCTGAGCAACATTTATCGTATCAGAGATATCTTTCATATCTTCGATGAGAATCGCAAACTCATCACCACCAAATCGCGCTACTGTATCGGCACTGCGTAAGCATGATTCTAAACGTCGAGCAATCTCTATCAAGAAATTATCACCCGCACTATGCCCAAAACTATCGTTGATTCCTTTAAAGCCATCCACATCTAAAAACAAGACAGCATAGCTGTCGTTGTTCCGTCTTTTTCGACGCTCAAACACTTGGCTTAGTCTCTCCAAAAATAAAACTCTATTAGGTAGTCCTGTTAGCGGATCATAGAAAGCATTCCGTACAAGTTGTGCTTCTGTTTGTTTGCGTTGAGTTATGTCTTGAAAAACGACAACTGCACCAATAAGACTACCATCATCATCGCGGATGGGTGCAATATTTCCCCCAATTTGGATTTCGGTATGATCTTTAGCAATTAATGTTAAAGTTTCTGGTAAATTCAAAACGACACCCGTCTGTATGACTTGTGTAGCTAAATTTTTGGTCAAAACTCCTGTATCTTTGTCAACTAAACTTAATATTTCTGCTAAATTTTTAGTAACGGCTTCTTCTTGTTTCCATCCTGTCAGTTCTTCTGCTATTGGATTCATCAGATGAATACAACCACAAATATCTGTGATCATCACTGCACAACCCATGCTTTTAAGAATTGCCATAAACTTTTGCTGTTGTGCTTGCACTTTTTTTTTCGTTTGATGCTTGTAAACAGCCATTTCTATAGCAATATGTAGGTCTTGTTCAGCGACTGGTTCAGTAATGTAGTTAAAAGGTTCTTTTAGTTTTTTTTCTATTTTTTTTGTTATGGAATATCTTTCGGTTAAATATAAAACTGGCACTTGAAAATCCTTCATAATAACATCAGCGAATTGAACGCTATTATTCTTTGAATCTAAAAGAATATTAAATAATACTAAACTTGGATTAATTTCTTCCATTTTTTTGATTGCATCCTCTCCAAATTCAGTTATTTCGTAAACAAAGTGACCTAACCTTTGCAATATATTCTTAATATCTAATGCCTTTTTTTTTTCATCTTCGATAACTAAGATTTTCAGACGAGACATATCAAATATTCCTCTAGCTAAAGTTAGATTTTTTGCTATAGTAACTCAATTGAAAGAAAGTTATTCTATCATAATAAATCTTTCAAAGTATGTTATTCTTCCAAACAACATCGCTTTTGTCAATCATGATTATGCTGACAAGAAAGTAAAAAAAGTATCTAACTCATCTTTGTACTGAGTCTTAAAAGTCCGAGTAAACAATGAGTATAAAGATTACTATATTTATTCTACGTAATAAAAAAATAGCAAAAAACTTGGCGATTTTATACATTTCAATCAGACAAATTGACCTTTCGTTTAGGGCGATCGCGCCGTTGTCATGAACAAACAAATTTGAACATTAACTAGTAAATAAACGCGGCGGATCTCTAGTATTGCCAAAGGGTTGCTTCTCTGTTTGTTCACAAGTCGCTGTTCAAGCTTTGCTGGTGAATGGTTCTCTTGTTGGGTGAATCTGTATCTCCTCCACCAGACGTTCTTTTATATACCTACTGCATAGAGTGCTAATAATTCTATGGTTTTTCTAAATTTTATCAAATCCTATAATTATGTTTTATACCATATTTTTTAAATTTTTTCTAAGTGGTATTACTGTTAAACAACACACTATAATCTTCAAGTTTTGAGGATAACCTTCAAAAACTTAATTTTTTTCTGATATGCTTAGTAACTCCTTATTTAGAAACTCAAATCTTGTTCAAATAAAATTATTTATGGAGAAAAAAGCTAATCGCATTCTTTTGCACATTTAATATCAAGTTATTTATTGACGTATTTAAGATAAAATTAATAGATGTGTATTTGGAGTAATACTATGTATAGCAGCTATATCTAAAGGTAACTGCCAAAATGCCAAGATAAGAATAATTCCACCACTCCTCAACTGATTACTACAAATACTACGTTTTGCTCCTATAGCAATCCGTGCAGGAGTTGTGAAATTACTCGTTGAGGCAGGGAACACGAAAGAAGGATGTACAAATGTACTTTATTTTTCACAAATGAAATAGGACTGCTATAGTCTAGTTAATAGTTCTAAAAGCAGGAGTTTTCAAGGGTAACTTTGGGAATCCCTCAGCATACCGCGAAGTTGATCAGGGAGAGTGTCAAGGAAATTAACAAGAGTTACTTTTGTACTGGCAAATACGGAAAGTAAAAATCCAGTGTAAGGTATTCTTGAGAGAAAGTCTCAGCTATGAATTTGATTTAGTTCTAGTTAATTCAATGCTAATTGTACCGCCAAAGTCTGGAATGGGTGCTGCAGGTTTTTTCAAAATAACTTGAACTTGTACCACGCGATCGCTTGATGCCAAAATAGAATCTGCAATAGCGCCTGCTAGACGTTCTATCAGAAGAAACTTTGATGTCTTGACCAGATTTTGCACCAAGCTAATAGTCTTACGGTAATCGATAGTATTTTCTATCGCGTCAGTTTCAGCAGCTTGTGAAAGATCTACCCATAATCTGACATCTACCTCAAACCATTGTCCTAACACCTGTTCCTCTTGCAGGTACCCAGTGTAGCCATAGGAGCGAATTCCCGTCAAATGAATGCAGTCCATAAAAAATAGTCCTAAGTGAGTAATTTTAGTATTCAACAGCTTATTGGCTTTCCTGATTCATCTACGATAGGAAGGTTGGTTGAAATATACCAGAAAATTAGGATGATGAAATAACTCACCAGACAATCAGTTTAAAATGACCAAAGCTAAGGGTGTAGGGGAGCCAGTACTTCAGGAGGGAAACCCTCTTATGGCACTTCGTGCCACGCTACGCTATCAGTACTGGCTCAACGGACAGGTGCCTCAAGTCGGGAAACCCGCCCACGGCACTGTCCTCCCCTACACCCTCACCCCCTTACACCCCTAGTTCGTGACGTTCTTGTTGACATATCTGTTTGAACTAAAAACTCAGGACTTTTGGACTTTCAAGGTTGATGGTAATTGATTTTAGAAACATTAATACAGTATGGTCGTCGATTGCTGCCCAGACATTAAAGCGCCTAGGATTAACTTGTGTTGTGATCTGTCCGGGTTCCCGTTCCACACCTCTAGCAGTCGCCTTTGCCCAACAATCACCTGATATTGAGGCAATTTCTATTCTTGATGAACGATCTGCAGCTTTTTTTGCCCTCGGTCAAGCAAAAGCAACCGGACGCCCCACAGTCGTTATTTGTACCTCTGGGACAGCAGGAGCGAATTTTTACCCGGCGGTGATTGAAGCAAAAGAAAGTCATGTACCTTTATTGCTGTTTACCACAGATAGACCACCTGAGTTACGAGATTGCCATTCTGGTCAAACTATAAATCAGCTGAAATTATACGGCAATTACCCAAACTGGCAGACAGAGCTAGCTATTCCCTCTGTGGATATGGGAATGCTTGCTTATCTGCGGCAAACGATGATTCATGCGTGGGAACGTTCACAAACTCCTGTACCCGGACCTGTGCACCTCAATTTTCCCTTTCGCGACCCCCTTGCACCTATGCCCGATGTAGAGATCTTGCACGCAACATCTTTACAATTGTTACAGTCCGAATTTGACACAGAAGACTTTTTCTCTCAAGTCACAGCCATCTCTCCATCTTTTTATCTTCCCACTTCTGTAAATCTTCCTTTCCAACAGTGGTTAAAAACTCAACGAGGAATTATCATCGCTGGTGTTGCCCAACCGCAAAAACCTCAGGAGTATTGTCGTGCGATCGCCCAACTCTCCAAAACCTTAAAATTTCCAGTTTTGGCAGAGGGACTCTCTCCAGTCAGAAACTATGTTGACGAAAATCCTTATATTATTTCCACTTATGACCTGATTTTGCGGAATCAGGAATTCGCAAAACAGCTCGCACCAGAAGTGGTGATTCAAATTGGTGAAATACCCACCAGTAAAGATTTACGTAACTGGTTAACTTCTACCCAAGCACAACGCTGGATTATTGACAAGAGCGACCAAAACCTCGATCCTCTTCATGGTAAGACAACTCATCTACGCATAAGTATAGAAGAATTAAACAGATGGGAAACACTTGAGCAAGGGAACAGGGGAGCAGAGGAAAAAGCAGTGAGGGAGAGAAGGAAGGAAGGAGGGAGGGAAGAGTTAATGCTCAATAACTCTTTTCCCTCACTCCCACACTCCCACACTCCCTCTTCTCCCTCATCTTCTTCTGAGTATCTCCAACTATGGTGTATAGCAGAAGCAAAAGTCAGAGAGAGTGTTGACCAAACTTTGACAACAATAGACGAGTTATTTGAAGGCAAAGCAGCTTGGTTGCTTTCTCAGACATTACCACCAAAAACACCTATTTTTATTGCTAACAGTATGCCAGTGCGGGATGTCGAATTCTTTTGGAAACCGACTTACTCACAAGTGCAACCTTTTTTCAACAGAGGTGCGAATGGCATTGATGGCACATTGTCCACAGCTTTGGGAATTGCCCATCGCCAACAAAGTAGTGTCATGTTGACAGGTGATTTAGCTTTATTGCATGACACAAATGGTTTTTTAATCAGAAATAAATTTGTTGGACATCTCACCATTGTATTAATTAACAATAATGGTGGTGGAATTTTTGAAATGTTATCTATTTCCAAATTTGAGCCACCATTTGAAGAATTTTTTGCAACTCCGCAAGATATTGATTTTGCTCAACTCTGTACTACTTATGGTGTTGAGCACGAATTGATAACTTCTTGGAAACAGTTACTGTCAAGATTAAACCCACTGGCCAACAAGGGAATTCGGGTTTTAGAGTTGCAGACAAATCGCAAAGCAGATGCTCAGTGGCGTAGGGAGAATTTAGGGAAATTTTCAGTAGATCTGGCTTAGATTTTGACCATGTTTTCTTCTGACTGCCATTTCACCAAATGCCTGATATCAAATCCGGTAGCATCTGAATGATAAAAAAAACCGCAGAGGACGCAGACGGAGTGCTGGAGAAATAATTCCGATACAAACGGATTTGATATGATACAAATGATTGGTCTTTAATTCTTTCCCCCTACACCCCTACACCCCTACACCCCTACACCCCTAGTTCCAGTCATTACGCCGCACCCTGTGCAAGAGCCATTGCTCTCCTAACAGCAGCATCGGCATTCACAAACCCGTAACCGTACTCTGTATCATAGCCAGATGCACCCAAGTCGTAAGCTGTTTGTGACAGAATCGTCTTAATTTGAGTAGCAGTGAGATTTGAATTCACACTCCACACCAATGAAGCAACTCCTACCACGTTTGGCACTGCTGCTGAAGTGCCATTGAAACGTTGATCATAATCGAACGTAAAACCATTAGAAGATTTGGTAGCATTGGTTGTGAGGTACTCAGATGGTGCCATGAGAGTCAGACCATCTCCTTTATTGGAACCCCACCCTCCTTGATAGGAAATCCGTGTTCCAGGTGTTGTGGCATTGCCATTCCAGTCTTTAACTCCCCAAGAAGCACCGACTGCTACAACATTGGCATACATCTTCGCTAAGTCGGCAGGACTATCAAGACTATTGGCGTTAGTATTTCCAGCAGCAACCACAAACAAGGCTGTATTTTGATTATTAGCAATCAGTTGCTCAAATTGTGGTGAACTACCACCAGTCAAGCTGAGATTGACTACTAGACGCTGACCTTTACTATTTGCTTGATTAATCAGTGTTTGTGTCGCACTCACCAAATCGTAATCCCCAGGATCACCACCCATAACATCGATATGGAAAATATCAGAATTCCAGTTGATACCACTCATCCCGACGCCATTATTGCTCGCCGCCCCAATCACTCCTTCAACTTCAGTACCGTGGGCAATGGAGTTACTCATTTCATCCAAGTAGTTATTACTTATTACATTGGGGGAACGTAAATCAGGGTGAAGAACACCACCATTGGCAGCCAAGCCGGTATCTTCAATTCCAATAAGTACTTTGTTGGAACCAGTCGTCAAACCCCACGCACTTTGAACACCCATCATATGTAGGTTCCATTGTTGCCCAAACAAAGGGTCGTTAGGCGTCACTGATAAGTTGATTGTTTTGTCTGCAAATTTAATTGCTTCAATGCCCTCAAACAAAATTTCTTTGCCGTTGCTTAATGTTATGTCATCAAATAAGCGAGTACCATTGCCTGGGTTATACATCACACCCCCTGTGGAGTTGACTAACTTCATCGTGGCTTGTGTGGAGGAAAATCCAGATAGATCCAGTAAGTCTCGCCCTCCACTACCATAGTCAACGTTGCCATTGCCAGAGTATATTGTGCGATTGTATGTAGACTGATAAGTAAAGTTATCTGCCCGAAGAGTTCCCTTGACATATTGCGTGTTGCTATCAGGGAAGAGGGATGTAATTACAGAAGTAGCTAGCTGTTGTGCACCGTTGGAAATGGAGGATAATATGCCTCCATCACTGGGAGTCGGTATTGTTTCACTACTAGATACACGGGTTGCTGACAAACTTAGGTTGTAGAAACTTTCACTATTATCGTACGAGTTTACGCGTACATAGTATGTTCCTGGGTTTAAAGTACGATTTATTGATTGATTTGTGATGCCAACGTTAAGGGAGCTTCCAAGTGTATTGCCATTACCATCTAGCAGTTGCACCTGTGCATCATCACTCAAACCACTAAGTCCTAATTTGAAATCACTCCTGGTCTTTAGTGCAAATTTGTAGTAATCATTTGTATCTGATATACCTACCCAATCACTGTAGTTTTTTGCTTTGGAATGAAGAGTAATTTGACGTGCATTTTGTAAAGAATCTCCAGCATAATCAATGGGCGTTGCCGAAACAGCTAATTTGTAATCAGTTTCTAAACCTTCATCGATAGAGATTTTGACATAATACAAACCTGCATCTAAGGTTTGGTTAATCGATTCAGGCTTCGCGCCACTGAAAACAGAACTACTTATGACTTCACCGTCATCTACAACACCATTTCCATTTGAATCTCGAATCAAGTCTACGTGTGCATTTGCGCTTGAGTCTTCTAATTCAAGGTTAAAACTACTACGACCTTTCAGATTGAAGCTGTAGAAATTGCTATGAGCGGAATTTAATGTATCACTAAATATTTGAGGATTGATGCTTGTATTTAAGTTTTTAGCAGTCTCTAGAGAGCTTTCAGAAAAAGTCGTTGACATAGGTTAATCAGTTTACCATCTGTATATATTACATCAACTCTAATATCGTATTTTTTCATGGCAAAAATGATACTTAGAGAGACATTTACTGAAAAAATAGAAAATTTTTACTGATTCTTCATAGAATTGATAAATTCTAAGAGTGTTTTCTCTGAAAAATTAATCAAATCTGTGTTTTAAACAGTTGTAATATAAAACACGTAGTTTTGAAGCGAAGTAACGAGGAAAAAGGCAAAGGGCTGTTCCTCCCTTTAAAGAAAATAGATAATAGAAAATCTCTCTCAATAGATTTTTGTCAGTCTCCTTTCCTCAAAATTCACCATCTTGAGAAAAATTTATTCCTGAGTCTTCCTCTGTATTGCGGATTATGGTCTTTTGGGAAATTAGCAGATAACTGATATATAGACTAAAAACGTATAAAAAATCACATTATATATTATGTGACTAAGAAATTGTAGGTAGTAATCAAACTTGTTCTAAATTAGTTATTCTATTGGTACTTTGGCAAAATACTTCTAAAAAAGCTGAGTTGATACAATGTTTGATTCGATAAACTCTCTAAATCCTTGGCTGGTTGGAGTCGGCTTGAACTCCGTGCTACTATTTGTGGTTTGCATTGCCCCCAAAAAGTTGCTCACTCCATCTGGAGTGTTTCATGCTTGGTTACTTGGTGTCCTGATTTGGGCAACACTAGGGTGGCAGGGATATGTACTCGTGATGTTTTACTTTCTTGTTGGTTCTTTGATTACGCGCGTAGGTATGGCGCAGAAGGAAGCACAAGGTATTGCAGAAAAACGTTCTGGTGCAAGAGGTCCAGAAAATGTCTGGGGTTCTGCTTTAACTGCGGCTTTGTGTGCGTTAGGAGTATGGGCGACAAGTTCGGGAATTTTTCCTACACCTCAAAACTTACATCCCACCTTAGCTAACCTATTGTTGCTGGGTTATGTGGCGAGTTTTTGTACAAAGCTTTCTGACACCTGTGCAAGCGAAGTGGGTAAGGCTTATGGTAAAAGCACTTTTCTGATTACCACCCTACAACCAGTGGCACGGGGAACCGAAGGCGCGGTTAGTTTGGAGGGAACTTTAGCTGGTGCGATCGCCTCACTCGCCCAAGCACTACTCGGTTGGGGAGTCGGTTTGATAGATTTATTCGGTGTTTTTTGGTGTGTTGTAGCAGCGTTTGTAGCTACGAATTTAGAAAGTGTGATTGGTGCAACACTCCAATCTCGCTTTAATTGGCTTACCAATGAAGTGGTGAATATTTTCAACACATTGATAGGCGCAAGTACAGCAATTTTTATTGCCTGGATATGGGCACATTTCATTGCCTAACATTTTTATAAAAATCTTGAGTATTTTTTAGCAATCTCCTGGTGAATTATCACTTGGGGTGAAAACTAGTTATAATTGCAACACTATTTTTTATATAAAATTGTCAATTCAAATGCAATTTTGTTTAAAAAAAAGTTGTATGTTGTTTTTTTGTCGTTTTTTCTATTCATTATTTATTTAACTTCATGGAATTTTTATCATTTTTAACTGTAGATGAAAAACCGATTTCCTATGTACAAGCAGTAAAATATTTGCAATCATCGGGAAAATTGGGGCAATTTATTGGAGACATTCTTCGTCAGTACATAATCGAACAAGAACTACAAAAACGAGAAGATATACTCATTAGTTCTGCTTTGACAGAACAGACTATAATTGACTTCCGACTAAAAAATAAATTGACAGAACCTCAGAAATTTCAAGAATGGCTACAAAGTAATGGGACAAATTATGATACCTTTCACTCATCAGTTGCTTATGGTTTTAAGGTAGAAAAACTGAAAGCGAGCGTCACAGAATCCAAGCTACAAGAATACTACATTGAACGTAAAATTTATTTAGATAGGGTGGTAGTTTCGCGAATTGTTGTTGAGACTCAGGAGTTGGCGGAAGAACTACAAACCCAAATCGAAGAAGGAGCAAACTTTGAGCAACTTGCTAGAGAATATTCACTCTCAGATGAAAAAATTGTGAACGGTATGATGGGACCTGTAAGTCGGGGAACAATGCCAGATAAACTCAGGGCATGTATTGATATTGCCAGTCCCGGACAATTAATAGGACCAATAGAACTGGAAGGACGCTATGGATTGTTTCGTGTGGAACAATTTCTAAGCGCGTCGTTAGAAGATACTCAACTAAGGCAAGCACTACAAAATGAGTTGTTTGAGAAATGGCTAGCAGAGAAAATTCAAAAACTAACGGTAAAATTGCAGGTGAATTAAAACTTTTAGGTGACGAATCTTCAGAAAATAGCGTGCTAGCATCTTTATCTTGGGATCAACCACCACTGTGCTGGCTAACAGCTGAACAACAAAACCGACTGCAAAAGGTGTCAGAAACTCTTCGCTACAAATTGGGAGAAAAAATCTGGCCACAAGAAGCAGGAGGTTTCCAATTCTTGATTATTTCTGGAAACATTCGCCTACGGGACGGAAGCGTCGGTAAGACTTTGACAGTACTACAACCAGGAGATTGGTTCGGCGACTTAAACAACTTTTCTGTAGAGTGTAAGGCTGTTGCTGCTAGTAAAGAAGTCGTCGTACTACGCTGGACGACAGCAGTATGGGCAGAACTTTCAACGCCACAAATTGAAGGGTTTTGGTTAGGAAATCAAGAAGACGCGGGGACAAAAGAACAAATCAATTCAAAATCACCGAAGATTGGAGTCTCCTCCAAAGACGCTGCGCGAACGGAGGAAACCTCCGTTCCAACTTCTCTCCAAATTCCAAATTCCAAATTAGAAGTCTCTGCCTCATCTAACTCACCCCCTCACTCTCCTCCCCAAGTCTCCCCCTCGTCCACACAATCATCAACATACCCCTTCGTCTCTAGCTGGAACACAGGTGCTGCGTGTTTAACAATGGTGGCGCAACAGCTAGACAATCCTGTACAACTCGAATGGGTACAACGTCAACTGCGAGGACAACAAGCAAAACATCTTGTAGAAGCAGCAGAAAAGTTAGGTTTTGTGCTGCGACGGCTGCAAGTCAGTTGGAGTGAGTTACAACAGTTATCATTTCCAGCTTTGTTACGGTGGAAAACATCAGAAAAAACAGAGGAAGGTTGGATAGTCGCGTATGCCCTCAAGGGCGATCGCCTGATTGTCGCAAATCCCTTAAATCCCAATCACACTTGTGAAAGCTTACTACGCTCAGTGGTTGAAGAGACTTGGGATGGGCAGTTATGGCAAGTAGAAGTCATCAACAAGCAAGAAAAATTTAACCTCAATTGGTTCACTCCAGCAGTTTGGCAGTACCGAGGATTACTGGCAGAGGTGCTGCTGGCGTCTTTCACATTGCAGCTTTTGGGGTTAGCAACACCACTGATTACTCAAGTTGTTATTGATAAGGTGATGGTGCAGGAGAGTTTGCCAACTCTTGATGTTATGGCGATCGCACTCCTGCTAACCTCTATATTCGAGGCAGTTCTTGGTATCCTGCGACTGTTCATTTTTACCCATACCGCCCGTCGCCTAGATTTAAGTTTATCAGCACAGCTGTTTCGCCACCTGATGCGGTTACCCTTGGCTTATTTTGAGTCTCGGCGGGTAGGAGATACAGTTGCACGAGTTCAAGAACTCGAACAAATCCGCCAGTTTCTCACAGGTACAGCGTTAACTGTAGTTTTGGATAGCATCTTTGCTGTCGTGTATTTGGGGTTAATGTTTTACTACAATATCCCCCTGACATTTGTGGCGTTAGCAGTTCTGCCCTTGTTTGCCACTTTAACAGTGGTTGCAACGCCAATTCTCCGCAACTGGCTAAACGAAACCTTTAACCGCAGTGCTGATAGTCAATCATTTCTTGTCGAAACAATTACAGGAATTCACTCAGTTAAAGCACACGCAGCAGAACCAGCAGCACGCGATCGCTGGGAAGGTTTATTTGCTCGCTTCGTCCGCACAGGTTTCAAAGCTTCTACCACCTCTAACATTAGTAGTAACATTGGTGACTTCCTCACCAATTTTTCCAACTTGCTTATTCTTTGGTTTGGAGCCAAGCTTGTTATTGATCATAAATTAACAGTCGGTCAACTAGTCGCATTTCAAATGCTTTCTGGTAGAGTCACAGCACCACTTTTACGCCTGGTGCAGCTTTGGCAAACCTTCCAACAAGTGCTGCTTTCTGTTGACCGGATTGGTGATATTCTTAACGTAGCCCCAGAAGCGGAACCAGGCACTGGTTTAGTGTTACCATCCCTCAAAGGTCAAGTTAACTTTGAGCAAGTTTTCTTCCACTACCGACAAAGCGCTGAACCCGTCTTGAGAGGAATCTCGTTTTCTGTAGAACCAGGACAGTTTGTTGGTGTTGTTGGACGCAGTGGTTCTGGGAAAAGTACTCTTTCTAAAGTGTTGCAACGCCTTTATCAAATTGAATCAGGACGCATCCTCATTGATGGTTTTGATATTAAAAGCGCTGATTTAGCTTCGCTGCGCCAACAAATTGGTGTTGTTCTGCAAGAAGACTTTTTATTCAACGGTTCTATCTTAGACAATATAACTCTCGGTAATCCCGACATCACTTCAGAACAAGTCGTAGAAGCTGCAAGATATGCTGTTGCTCATGACTTTATCAGTGAATTACCCCACGGCTACGAAACAAATGTCGGAGAACGGGGTACAGCTTTATCTGGCGGACAACGTCAACGCATAGCTTTAGCACGATTATTTCTCTCGTCAGCGCCGATTTTAATTTTGGACGAAGCAACCAGTGCTTTAGATAGTGAAACTGAACAGCAAGTCCTGGAAAACTTACAAAAAGTTTCCGCTAACCGCACCGTGTTTCTCATCGCCCACCGTTTTGCCCCCCTCAAGCGTGCTGATTTAATTTTGGTACTGGAGAAGGGCGTTCTCGCCGAACGCGGAAACCATTTGGATCTGTTGCGACAAAAAGGTTTGTACTGGTCATTGTATCAAAGACAGCAGGCAAATATTTAATATAAATAATTGGTGTTTTCAATCCCGTATTTATATTTAATATTGTTGTTAAGCTCATTACCTCGTCTTACCTCGTTCCCAGTCTCCGACTGGGAATGCCCATTGGGAGGCTCTGCCTCCGATACTTGCGGCAGAACCGCCCCAAGTGCATTTCCTGCTTAGACCTGGAAACGAGTGTAAGGGTGTAGAAGAATACAAGCAGATGAAACCACAAATCATAGGGTGGGCATTGCTTATATTATGTAATAGACATTTGAAATATTGGTGAGCAATGCCCACCCTACAAAAAACCTTGTTGTTAGACATCGCCAAAAGTTACGAATTATTTGAGCGATCGCTTATGTAGCCGAACTCAAGTATAGGAGCTTCTTCCACAATCAACACAATAAAAACAAATCCCTACTGAGGAATATCAGGAGAAACGTGGTTAGATATTTCATAGGGTTAACGTTTCACTGTTATACTTCATGCGGCGTGATTCAATTTTTTACAAACTATTCCAACAATCGCCAACTTTGCTATTTGAACTATTGACAAATCCTCCAATAAATGCAGGTGAATACAAATTTGACTCGGTAGCTGTCAAAGAACCTAAATTTGAGATTGATGGAGTATTTCTGCCGCCAGAAAATACAAGTCCGGGTACTGTATATTTCTGTGTTAGCGAAGCGTGCCGAAGCATGAGGCAGGTGCAATTCCAAAAAGACCAAAGACTCTATGAACGTGTATTTGCGGAATCTTGGCTATATTTCTACCGCAACCGTGACAGGTTTAGTGATTGGCAAATAGTAATAATTTATCCATCACGCAGCATTGAGCAAAGTGATATTTATCCTCATCGCTCATTTCTCAACGGTGGACAAGTACATCGGGTTTATTTAGATGAGTTGGGGGATATTCGCTCTTTACCTGTATGGGTGGCGTTAATGGTATTAACTACGGTAGAAGAAGAACTTGCACCACAAGAAGCAAGGTATTTACTTGAGCGTTCTTCTTTTGAACAATCCGAAACCGTAAGTCGCGCCATAATGGAGCTAGCGATCACAATCATGGTGTACAAATTTGAGCAATTAAGTCGAACGGAGGTAGAATTGATGTTAGGGATTACACTCAAAGAAACACGAGTTTACAGAGAAATAAAGGAAGAGGGGAGAGAGGAAGGACGAGAACAGGGAGAACGATCGCTCATTCTTCGTCAACTAACTCGACGGGTGGGAGACTTACCTCAAGATGTGCGCGATCGCATCGATACTCTGTCCCTAGAACAATTAGAAAATCTTGGTGAAGCGTTGCTTGATTTTACTAGTATGGCTGATTTACAGGTTTGGCTGGAGGCAGTTGGGGGTTAGTGATCAGCAGGAGCAAATTTTCAGTTTACTCCTCTTTTGGCGACACAACCTCATTGTTCGCGCCAGCGATATATTTTGTTACATAGTTAGGTTTATTTGTGCCTACTTACTTACAGGATGAATTACCCAGCACTCAGCACGCAACACTTGGTCTGGATGGCTTCTCTTGAAAGACTACATTGTCAGCACTCATCCAACTGTGACCAAAAGCAAGATAGGCTTTAGCTGATAGGGGTTGACCGGGTTGGTAAACAATTTTGATATGGTTGATTCTTCTCCAAAAGAAGCTGACGGCATTCGATCCCATCAAGATATCTCCGTAGGTTAGGTTAGCAGGCCATAGTTCTGGGCAGTCTGACCGCTGGGTGAAACCACTCCAGTCGAGGAGGGCATTCCGCTTTCCTGGAGTACACAAGTCTGCGTGAACCAAATGATCAATAAATTGTTGCCAGCGTGACTGATCATGGAATTGTTTGGTGACAAAGCATTCCAGTCCGATTCTGGGATGAACTGTTTGATCAATATCAATGGCTAAAGCGAGAGTATCTACGAAGGGAGAGAGGGTTGAGCTGTAAAGCGCTAATGCATGGGTTGGATCTTCCCAACCAATTTGCTCCAGGTAAATTGGTAATTGCTCAAACAGAATTTCTTTGATAGTTAGCCGCAATCCTTGGTTTGGACGGGCTAGCCAAACCCCGATGTTTGCCAGCTTTGCACCATCAGGCAAAGAGCTAAGGCAATGCTTGAGTTTTGCTGTAAGTTGTGAGTTGAGCGGATACTGAAACAACCTAAGACTATGTTCAATCAGCTCTTGCAGATTAATCGTTGTTTCTGGCTTGAACATGATGTAAGGCGAGGGACTAATCGCCTCTATAAATTGTTGATCTGTAGGTTGTTCGGGTAGGTCGAATTCGAGAATTAGATTGTTAATCGATTGATGCAAACTAGAAGCCGAGTCCATCCACTTCTGGGCAAAAGTCTGGCAAGCTTGCCATGCAAGGTTCGGCAGAAAACGGTCTGAGAGTTCAGGGGGGAAGTGAGTAAAACTGGCATGGAAGTCAACGTCAGGTTCGTTGCCATTCAGACGGCATTCTAATAAATTAGCCGAAGAGATGGGTAAGCGTTGAGCCAAGGCTTGAATTTGAGCTAAGGCTTGGGAACTGACTAGCTCAGGATCAAGATGGGGAGTAACGATCTTTAAATAATCTTCTAGTGAAACATTCATTAATCAATTTTAGAAAAGTTTAATATACAAAAAAGCTGGAAATTTGTTTGATAGAAAAACTAAACTACAGAGTTTACAGCAGAATTCTATGCTCTGAACATCTTTAGTTTTCTATTAAAGACGAGTATGGAAATTTACTTTGATTGCTTAGAAGATGTTTGGAAAGTATAATTTTTGTCATGCGGTAAGCCGCAAAGCGTCTACAGAATGACAAATTATACTTGTCTTGGACTTTCAAAACATCCTCTTAGGGGTAAAATAAAATAGTTAGGAAGAAAATGAAGAATTAGACAAATGAATCACGGATAAATAGGAAGGGAGCCTTTTGTAAGATATCCAATACCAGATTCAACAAATTGGTAATTCCAATTGGCCACTCCCTTTGCCCAATTATCATCTATTTGCTTTTTCTCTTGCTCAGCTATTTCTTGTGCTTTTTCCTTGGCTTCAATCTTTACTTCAAGTGGGGCGTTCATTGCTTCTATCTCTGCTTTAGCGCGATCAGCTTTGTCTTGTTTTGTCTTTTTGTTTTCATTAATTTTATCTAGTAAAAAAGCTTTCACTTCTTCCTCAGTAAAGCTATAGTTTATATTGCCTAAGCTAACCATCAGGTTTACAAAATTATCAAAACTATCCGTTGCTTTAAGCTTTTCTTGCGTCGCTCCTTGGTGTAGAAATTCTTCATTCAAAAATTTTTCTAACGATTGTTTAGACATACAGTTTGACTCCTATTTGAAAAACTTGAGCTAGATTACGAATTGTGTACTTCTTCCAATCACAAACAACGAACTTGCCTTAGTGTTCATCCAAGCATCCTTCTCGTTTTTCGAGGAACCCGGCAGTGTCCTCACTTGCCCAACAAGAATCATCTTTGCAAGCCTCTGGAAAAATTTCGGAAAATCTTTGATTTAGGGCTTTATTAGCACTAAATATCTGAAGTGATGGTGTGACTGTCTGGAAAACAGCAATTAATGCCATCACTATTTTGTTTATAACTACCTGAAACTCTGACTTGCCCCATAACGTAAATATTATCCCCCACTGAACAAGCACTTCCTTGTTGCTGATGAGAATAGGCGGCTATGTAGCATCCTCGATTTATGACAAATCATTTCCAGTGGACACGATTGAGAAATCGGTAGGAAAAACCGCACACTTTAGATCAGGATCACTCAAACCTAAGACATCTTTAATTTTTTTGCTGTCAGGAGAATCCATCAATTTTTTCACAAAGAATTGGCGGACAAGGGAATTTAGTGAGCAAATTCCCTGATTCTGAACTGTAAGTAGATTCCACTCTTCCAAATTGACTCTAGCCTTTTCAAAATCATCGAAATTTTTTATGCAACGCAAGACAGGAACTGCATTCTCCCCTAAAGAAGAGCGTAATAAATCTAATCTATCTTTAAGGAATTCCCAGTAACTGTCGAAATCTGAAATATTACAAATGGGGGGAAGCAAACTTAGTACAAATGCCAGATTCTGACTTTTATAAGATAGTTCCTTCCAACTCAAATCAAGAACACATTCTATATTCTCCAACCCTTCATTCTTGATACCTTCTTTTTCCAACCTTTCTTTCATTTTCTGGAACGAAATGGATCGTTTATTTACATATTTACCTACTAACTTTAATGCGAAGGGTAAGTAACCCAATTTTTGACAGATTGCCTTTACATCTGACAATTCTTGATCAATCTCCTTTTTTGAACATTTCTTTAGGAACTCCAATGCGGTGGATTCATCCAAAGGATAAAGTTTAAACAACTCTATATCATCAGGTGTATATTGTGTTGTTATCAAAATTTTATAGTTTAGTCCTACTGCTTCCTTGTAGTCATCCTTAAACTTTTTATAGTCCGTAACTTCATCAAATATCACTAGCATAGGCTTTTCTGATTTTAGCAACCAAAACCAATCATTTGCCAGTTTTTTTTGCTGTTTTATCAGTTCTTGTTTTTTCTCTAAGGTATCATATTCGTTTTTCTCTTTTCGTTTCTCTAAATTTTTAATATCTTCGTATAATTCGTTATAAAAATTATTGTCACTATCAATTCTAATTCTTTCATTAACATACTTCCGTATTTGTTCTAACACAGAAGAGATATCCTGTCCTTGAAACCAATAGACTCCACCAGGATAAACCTGTTCCCAGTATTTAAATCCATATTGTTTGGCAAGTTCTGTTTTACCAATTCCATCTATACCAGTGATAGCAATTTTCTGGTGCTGCTGCATCTGTTGATGTAGTGTTTCAAGAGCTTGCTCTCTCCCCGCAATTTTTTCGTTTGCACTTCCAGGAATATGACCTATTAATTTTATAGTCCCGTAAGAGGTTCCAATATTGAGATCAAATTTAATTTGGTTATTCCCGTTGACTTGTGGCTGAGGATTTAAGCCATTTTTATTATATGATAAACTGTTCCCTAAGTTAGCATCTTTCACAGCCGCCGCAATTATTGGATTTAATGAATTTATTGCTTCCTCAACTGTAACACCTTGCTTTATCTTTGTATAAAACTTGCTTGCAATTGTTACAGCTAACCTCTCATCTAAAAGATGTTTCATTGCAATTATACAATCAAAGTATTCGTCGAACGCTTTTCCCTCGTTATTATCAATAATCCCGCCAGCCAAACACACGTTGAAAAAAAGAATACGAGGTTTAGTGTCTTTTTTAGTTTTTCCAAAGATGTTAATTAGATCGTCTTTATAAAGTGGATCTGCTCCCAAAGTTTTACCGCCATAAATAAGTGAATATTTTGGAATTTCAACATAGTTTTGTGAACCATGACCACTAAAGTGGATAATATTGGGATTATGCTCATCTATAACTTCTGCTACTTGTTCAAGGGTATATGTTTCTTGTTTTTTATTTAAAATTTCAAAATGTTCAGAACCTAGAATTGCTTGAGAGATTTCAAGAAACTCCTCCTTCTGCCTTACACAATCATTACGGTTTTCTGAGTGCAATTTAAAGAACAAAATTTTGTATGGCTTAGTGTTAGTCATAGTGAATTAAAATTTTTTATGTTAACAATATTTAGACATCATTTTAACATCAAAGGAGATCGGTAACCGAAACAATTTTGATGATCTGAAAACTATTTTCGTATAGGCTCCATCCGAGAAAAATGTTCCATCAGCTTTCGATGTATAAACAAGTAAGTACCCCCAGCCCGATGCAAAAAGATGTGTTCTACAGCACAATCCAAAAATCGAGAACAATTCCAGGGAATAATACCTTGACTAAAAAATACTAACCGTAAGGTGAAATGTCGTATACAAGCCTTACCCGCTTCATTCACCAACACACCCAGCCCGCCAAAGCCCACCAAAATAATTGGTAAAGCTATCAACTTACAGGTATTGTTCATATCTATCAGCGGAAACACTAGTTCACCTAATAGTGCCATTATCAGTCCAAAACTTAAGCCAACCCAACCTGCATTTAGTGCTGATCTCCAGATTCCCTGATTTGGAACCGTTCTAGTTTCGATCTCCGAACCAATCAATCCAAAACTCACACCCAAAACCAAACCAAACACCAACCCCCAAACCAATCCCAACAATATTCCTTCCCAACTTAAATATTTCGTTAGCCACGAACATAACCCCGAAGCTACTGCACCAATCACCGCCCCTATAGATCCTCTGATTAGCGTATGTTTGCTCACCAGACTCTTTGTGAAGGTAGTCAAAGAGACTTCAAACGTCTCAATTGTCTTAATTTCTCCTTTCCCAACCGCTAGATTCAACGCACCAATCGCAGCACCAAGCAATCCCAGCACTAAACCCCATGTTAATCCATCTCCCCAATTCCAGATCAAGCCACTCTTACAACTTAATCCCCCGCTTAAGCCACCCGTAAGTCCAAACACCAACCCACCAGTTAAGCTACCGATCAGTACAAGTCCAATCCGATAAAGGAAAGCTTTCTTACGCTGCTCTAACCAGTTAGGCTGCATACGCTCAATTAGAAAAGTTGTTTGAGATTCTCGACACATTTGCTGGGCTAATTGGACTAACCAGTGCATCATTTTTGCTTTTGGGTATCGCCTGCTGCACCGACTCCGACGCTGAAACATCTGTTGAATGTAAGCATTAAAAAGATGTCGGCGGCTTTCCTCCATTGAGCCAGCAAGAGGTATATCCTCAGGTGCTGTATTCTGATACGCCACACTCATCACACTCAGCATCAGAGGAGATCGGGCTAACTCTTGCAACGTCTGATCGTTCTGCAACAAGACTTTTAATGTGTTCAATTGATCGCCCGCTCGCTTCAAATATAAACTCACCTGCTCAGGCGTTAATGACTGGAGACAAATTGCTGTTTGTACTTGCAGGCGGGTAGAAAGCACTTCGTAGTCTTGGCAACGGCTACAGACCACTATCTCCGTCTGTCCATAATCTTGCATGAACTGATTGAGGGACTCGATGCATGCTTCCCGGCACTTTGCATTCACCTCATCCAACCCATCCAATAACAGCAACAATTGTTGATCTGCAACCCAAGCTTTCGCCAAACCTTTAGAAACTTGATACTTACTGTTCAATTCCTCAGTTAACCAGATTGAGATGGGTTTCTGCTTCAGTACCCAAGAAGACAGGTTCAGCACAACCGGAATTGGTTGGCTCATATCCTGTTCGATACAGGCAATCAAATCCTTTGCTAGCCTCAGCAAAGTAATGGTTTTTCCCGCTCCCGGTTCTCCCAGAATGAGTAAGGTTCGCCCCTCTCCCATTTGATGGAACACCTCAGCAACATTTTTAGTTTCCAGTAGGCATCGTTTAGATGCTTCCGGGATCTCCTGAAAATGCTGAAACGAATCTTTTAGCGCATCTAAACGTTCTTCCAGACCCAACTCAATCAAAACCTTGGCATGGAGGGACTTTTCCAAAACATCCTGAACCCAATACTTTTTAACCTTATTGAGTAAGACCTTCCGAAAGCGATAATCTTTCTGAGTGAAAGGCTTTACAGTGCTGATGGGTAATTGCTTCAACTTCTTGGGAATGCGATCGTAAACGGTCATGTTAAAAACCTGCACATCCTTTCCCTGAATAGCGTTGAAGACATTACTATCTCCCTGCACCTGCACATCCCCCAGCGATTGCTCCTGGCTAGACGGCTGCTCCCCCAAGTCATTCTGGTTCTGGTTCATAACAAACCGTCCCAGACTTTTGCCACAAGGTCTGCCACTTGCGTCACCAGAGCCGCCAACGTTAATACCCCACTCAGCCCTTGCTTTAGGGCCATCACCACCTCACTCACAAAGTTTTTGTCCGGCTTTGGCTTTTGTAATTCTTCCTGGAGCATGCCGATCTTTGACTCTGTGTCCTTCTTGGCGAACGAGCTCAGCGCATCCGTTGCCGAAACCTCCTTTTTTAGTTTCACTAATAATGCCAATGCCGCTTCCAGATCAGAATTGCCGCCACGACTGTGAGTACTAGTTTGGCTCAAGTTGACATTGCCTCTTGCCTGAATCGCGTTAAAGGGGTTATTGCTACCGCTAATTGTCACATTGCCGATCGCTTGGGATTGGCGCGATCGCGCTGGCGGTTTTGCACTCGCCGCCGAAACACGCTCTGGTTGTAACGACTGACTCACCATTTGAGCCCCAGACAAACGGGCACCACGGCGCTTTCGATTTTTCAGCACGGGCGTTGAGTACTCTGAACTACCTTCTAATGCGATCGCACTGCAACCAATTTTGTACGCTTCCTCATAGGGACTGCCAGCACCCAAGGCATCATAAAATCCTTCCGCAAACTGGACGGCTGACTTGTCTGCGATCGGCTGATTCATCCCAATCACACAATCCACGAACTGGTGAATTGCCGTTGCCTGAATCTCTGAGTAGCAGGCATTGAGCAAGACACACTCAATGTCACCCGTCTCAAAGATGCCGAATAATCCTGCCAGAGCTTCTGTACTCACAAGCTGCACTCTGCCAGCATCATTTTCCAGAACCAATCCCTGCTCTCCGGTGCCATGCCCCGAAAAGTGGACAATTTGCGCTTTGTGATCCAGCAATGCCCGCCGCAGATCTGTTGTCCGGACTGCCAGTTTCGCAGTGATTTGGAAGCGAACACGGTAGTGCGATCGTTGTAAAGCTTCCTCAATCCGCCGCACTTCCCCATCCAAACGCAACGGGTCTGAACCTGTATTACTGGGATTCGCAGTCAAAATGAGAATTTTGATCGGATTCATAAAGCACGTACCCTGGTATCGTTGTGTTGCAAAAAGTAGGGCTAGTACCGCAAGGCGGAAGTCAAAAGTCAAAAGTCAAAAGTCAAAAGTATTATGGGATGGGCTTTTTAGGGATTTTAAATGGTTGCCCTATTTACGCCGCGCTGTACTAGTCTGGTAGAAATGAGGTTGTGCCAATAATCTTGTCTTAAACTTAGTTCGTTAATGAACTCCAAAGAACCGTTTGAATGGCGTCATTTTTAATCCAAGATTATCCTCCTATGTGTAAAGTGCGGTAAAACCAGTTTTTTCTTTCCAATCCTTAAATAGATTTCACTAAAATCAACTTATGCACTTTCAGTAAACCAAAAAGTTTTTCCCTAGAGGCTAATTGCCGAATATTTTGTAGCATAATATACTTTTTTTGCCAAAAATTTTTTACCACTTGACATAGTATATATGTAAAATTACTTATGCTCAACTGGTTGGAAATTCTTGCATTTTGCACAAATCAAAATACATCAGATGAGCTTACCCTGCAAAACTCGCCCTTACTTGTTCTATCTGCCTCTGGCAGTTTGCAAAAACTCCACATATTTTGAAGCTGCCTCATCTGCATTTTCTATCAGCACTAGATGTCCTGCTTTGGGCAACTGGATCACTCTTGCACCAGTAATACACTCTTGCAGTCGATTAGCCCCACTAATGTCGTAAATCTTGTCCTCCTCGCCCCAAATAGTGAATGTGGGAAGTTGAGTTGGTACACCCTGACAGAGAATGTGATCATAGAGATTTACAATATCCCAAACCTGCTGGTAATGTTGGTTGCGAGTAATGTAATCGTTGACTTTCTCTGCGATGACAGAATCAGGAATCGTAGGAGGAGTGAAGAAAAGCAGGCTGATCTCCAGAGCAAACTGTTCTTTAGTAATTGGAATAAAGGGGTTGATGCCGAGTAAGATTGCTTCTTTGAAACTGTTTGCCCAATCAACAATGCCCAACGGTGAACCGATAAAGGCGACGCTACGTACCTGGTTTGGGTAACGTTGAGCATACAGGTGAGCGATCGCTCCTCCCATCGAGCTACCCGCTAGATCAAAAGACTTAATCCCCAATTTCTCCATCAACTCATGTAGGAGTGTTGTTTGGTTCTCCAGAGCATAGTCCCTCAAAGTAAAACCGTTACTGTTGCCATAGCCCGGTAAATCTGGGGCGATCGCCCGATAGCCCACAAGAGACAGCCGACACATCATGGTGTTCCACTGCTCCTTGTCGGCAAATAAACCATGCAACAGTAGAATCGAGCGCCCGTTTCCCACCTGGCTGTAGGACAGTGTACCGTTGCCGATCTGTGCAGTAAGACTTGCGATCGCGCAGCTTGAGGCAGGCGTTGCGCGATTCACAAACACATAGCCTATTGATCCGCTTAGTACCAGAATGACGATAAATAGTTGAATGATTAACTTTCTCATGGGTTGATGCTCTAAAATGGCTGGTGTAAGGGACTTTAGCACAACTTCCATCTGGTAAAACTTGAGGGTTAATCAACAGTTATTGATTTCCTCACAATTGCTAACAATTGCTCATCTTTAAGTTTGTTAGCAAATGTTAGTAAAAAAGGAACGGAGTCTTACCCACACAAGCTATGAACCAAACGTTATTCCATCTTGCCTTTCCCGTCACAGACATTGCCCAGACAAAAGCATATTATGTTGAAGGCTTAGGCTGCACTCCTGGACGGGAAAACCGCAACGCCCTAATTCTCAATCTCTACGGTCATCAACTGGTAGCTCATATTACAAAAGAACCGCTTACACCCCAACGTGGGATATACCCAAGACACTTTGGGCTAATTTTTACTTTAGAACATGATTGGGAGAACTTACTCGCAAGGGCGCAACAGCGACAACTCCTTTTTAAAGAAGAACCCAAACACCGCTTTGTTGGTTCTGCCTTAGAACATCGCACTTTCTTTTTAGAAGACCCTTTTTACAACTTAATGGAGTTAAAGTATTACCGTTATCCTGAAGCAATTTTTGGCAGTGCTGAGTATACGCAAATTGGCGATAGTGCCTTGCGCGGCTCCCTTTAGGAGCATCGCCTTTAAGGCTTAATATATTTTTTTAGCAGATTGTCCACAGACAGAATACTTTCCAGCACTGGGTTGTGTCTTTTGAATTTTGAATTTTGAATCTTGAATTCTGAATTTTGAATTGTCAACGCCTCCGCCACCGCCGCCAGACTTCCGGAATCGCTCAGCATCCAGGAGTGATTCAAAACTGGTACTATCACTTCGCGTCCCACAGGCATTTGCGAACTACTCGCAGGGACAATCATCAAATCATAAGGTGTCCAGATAGAGGTAAAATCAATCTGTCTTAACATCTCAACATCTTGATTCAAATCTTGCAACAGAACACTATCAGGACGCATTTGAATGCAACCAACACCTTGGCGACAGTAGGCAATCCAAGTGCCATGATGAGGTGATGAGATGGTAACAAACCGCTGCACGCGGTTGATTCCTCCCAGTCGTTGGACGTAATAGCGGCTAACAACACCCCCCATGCTGAAACCTACTAAATCCAAGGGTTGTTCTGGTTCAAAAGTCGCATCAATATAATCAGCCACTTGCTGAGCTAAGGTGTCAAGACCAATATTGCCATTATTTGGCACTAAATCTAGGTCATACACCGTCCAACCTCTCTGGTTCAAGTACGGAATCATATTGTCGAAAACTCGACCTGTATCAAAAATACCGTGTACCAATAGCACTGGATTTCGCTGTTTTTTGACGTTATTCATTTACTAAATAATGTTAAGTCCTATCTTTTTCTAATTTAGTCGAGTATAATCACCGTTTGCAAAAAAGCTATGACAGTCTCCGTATTGGTTTGAAGGGAACGCTTAACAGGGAACGCTTAACAGGAAACAGGGAACAGGGTGTTTCAAGAGTTGATACGCATATCTGAGAGTTCAAGTTAAGTTTTTTGAAGCAGAGTCTCAAAAAATTGCCTCAAGTTACAGTAAAATTTAATAATTAAGTCTGACTGTTTATTTGGTGGCGAGTGCCTGAAAGTAAAGAGTGAAAAGCACTAGCCCTGTTCACCTACAGCCAGTTTGTTATGAAAAAACCTATGAAGGCTGTCACCGTAACTGGTTGTACAGGCGAGTGGGTAAGTCAAGAATATCTTGAGAAAAATTAAAAATATTCCGTGATTTTCAATCGGATTACGGTCACATTCCAAGTATAAGAGGCAGGAGAATTTGTAATGATCGGTTTTATCAAAAATTTAATCAATGGGATTGTGAATTTCTTTAGTGGGCTTTTCAGTGGAAAGAAGAACGGCGGCTACTACCTCGAACTCGATGAAGCCGCCGAAGCAACCAAAGAAGCACTATCGAAAGCTCAGGAAGCCGTTGGATCAGTAGTCTCTAAAGCTCAAGAAGCCGTTGAACCAGTCACATCCAAAGCTCAAGAAGCAGTTGGATCAGTAGTCTCGAAAGCTCAAGAAGCCGTTGAACCACTCACATCCAAGCCTCAAGGAACGGTTAAACTAGGCGGACCCAAAGCCCAAGAAGCCGTTAAACCACCCGCACCCAAGCCTCAAGAAGCCGTTAAACCACCCGCACCCAAGCCTCAAGAAGCCGTTAAACCAGGCGGATCCAAGGCTAAGAAAACGCCTAAGCCTGCCCCAAAACAAGCAGACACAAACAATGGAACAAAAGATGCTGCTGCTAAGGGAAGACCTAATGTTCAGTTAACACAGGGTGCAGTTGCTGCTAAGCCTGAGCCTGTGAACTCACAAAAAGCCAAAGCAATAATTCAAAAGGAGCCAGCTGAAACGACTTTTGCACCAAAATATCTTGCTGTACCTAATACTAGCAATGGTCGTCGTCGTCCCGGTGCGAACATGAGTTCTTTTTTAGACATGGCAAATCAAGTGAAAACCTCTAAGTAGCCTTTGGATTTTTTTTAGGGTGGGCGTTGCTCACCCTACTATTAATTGATAAGATTTATAAAAAAGTAACTATTTATATATAAAAGTATTCAGTATTAGATCTAAAGCTGTCCCCGCAAAAGATATACTATTTTCAGTTTGCGCAATTGAATGCCACCGATTCTAACTGTGCAGCCACAACAGATAAGGCAACAATTGGGGCTGTGACTGCTCGCAAGATGCGACGTCCGAGGGAAACAGGTTGAAATCCAGCGTCAATAGCATACTTCAATTCTTTATCTGTCCATCCTCCCTCTGGTCCAGTGGCAATGATAATCTCAGATGTTGTAGAAACTTGATTGATTGCCTCTGTTAAATGAGGATAACTGCCACGAGCCTCACAAATGTAACAGTAATTTGCTGTCCCTGTGGCAAGACTAGCACTAAAAGAAATAGGTTCTAATATTGTAGGCACAAAAGAACGCTCTGATTGCTCAGCAGCTTCTTGTGCAATGCGCAGCCAGCGTTGGAGTTTTTGAGGACTCGGATCAAGTAAAGTGCGATCGCTCACAACCGGGGCAATAACCGCGACTCCCAACTCAGTACAACACCGCACCACATCATCAAATCCATTTCCTTTGGGCAAGGCTACCATCAACGTTATGGATATGGGTAACTCCGTTTCCACCGTTAGCGACTCTAAAATTTGTGCTTTTTCTCCTTCCAACTGCGCCAACCACCATTTCCCCTTGCCATTTATTGCAATAAAGCGATCGCCCTCGCGCAAGCGCAAAACACGTTCCAGATAATGTTGTTGCTCTTTCGTCAGCAATATTTGTTCTTGTTGAAGTTGGGATGGTGCTATTGCGATTCGTTGCAGTTGTGACATGATATCAACAGGGAACGCTTAACAGGGAACAGTAAACAGTGAACAAGGGGTGGACAAGTCCGTTTCCTACCTGATAACTGGTAACTGATAACTGATAACTGATAACTGATAACTGATAACTGATAACTGAATAACTATTAACCAAGCTTATCAAACAACTTAAACATAGGCAGGTACATAGAGAGCAAAATCGTACCAATCATCCCCCCCAAAACGACAATCATAATCGGTTCCAAAATGCTGGTTAGTGCTTTGACTGTTTGTTCGACTTCGTCTTCGTAGAAATCAGCAATTTTCATCAACATAACATCTAATTCACCAGTTTCTTCTCCGATACTAATCATCTGAATTGCCATTGGAGGAAAAACTTTCTCTTTTTGCAAGGCAATGCTAATCATACCTCCTTGTTGAATTTCTACACGTGCAGTATCAATAGCCTTAGCAACCACCTGGTTTCCTGAGGTATCCCGCACAATTTCCAACGAAGTCAGAATTGGTACTCCTGAACGAGTCAAAGAACCAAAGGTACGGCTAAAACGTGCGATGGATGATTTTTGGATTAACTCACCAAACAACGGCATCTTCAGTAAAAGACGGTCTATGGTTTCACGTCCAGCCTGACTTTTGTAGTATAGTCGGTAGGCGATACCTGCTGTAATAACGCCGATAATCACCAAAAGGTAACTACTTCTTAACACTTGACTTACCAGTAGCATAAATTGTGTAAAAGCAGGTAACTCAGTACCCAATTCTTTATAAATATTGGCAAAAATAGGGATGATAAAAATCGTCATAGCAAGAAAGATGGCGATCGCCAAAAATCCCACAACAACAGGATAAGCCAATGCTGACTTAATTTGGTTTTGTAATCGAGCAATATCCTCCAACAACTTGGCTAAACGATTTAGCACTTCATCCAAAACACCACCGACTTCCCCAGCCTCAACCATACTGACATATAAACCATCAAAGCAATCAGGATATTTCCGCATCGCCTCAGAAAGATTCATTCCACTTTGTACATCAATATTAATACCCAAAATCGCTTGTTTCAGTTTAGGATTGCTACACTGCTGGGCTAACACACTCAGACTTCTCACAATTGCTACTCCTGCATTCACCAAAGCAGCAAATTGACGAGAAAATACGGCTTTATCCTTCACGGAAACATACATAAATTTGGTTTGAAGTTGTTGAAAGTCAAAGCCTTGAGATTCTTTTTTGATATCTTGTACAATATAACCCTGTTGTCTAAGATAAATACGAGCTTGAGCTAAGGAATTAGCCACAACTTTTTCTCTTTTCGATTTTCCTCGCGAGTCCCTAACACGAGCAACAAATGTTGGCATATAAAGCAATTCAAAATTCAAAATTTAAAATTTAAAATTAAAAAAAATAAACCCACTACCTCCCAACCATCCTGCTTGTTGATTGAAAATGCCCCTTCTTCCCTGTTAAGCGTTCCCTGTTAAGCGTTCCCTGTTAAGCGTTCCCTGTGTTTTAATATGCTTTGACTGCTACTCCTGCTCTTGTTCCAGCTAGTAGTGCTGCACTACCGATAAGACGCTTAATCTCATCCGGCTTAGAAGTTTTAGACATTGCATCTTCCAAAGAGATAACTCCTGCCTTATAGAAATCTGCTAAAACCTTTTCTAAAGTCTGCATCCCCATTTTTCCACCAATTTGAATAGCAGAGTAAATTTGAGATGTTTTTCCTTCACGAATTAAGTTAGAAATAGCAGGAGTCACAACCATAATTTCTTGAGCCATCACTTGACCAAATTCACCCGCTTTTGGATTCTTTCGAGGAACCAAAGTTTGACTAAATACCGCCACCAGTGAATTCGACAACTGCACTCGCACTTGAGTTTGTTTTTCGGATGGAAAAACGTCAATAATTCTATCTACAGTTTGTGCTGCTGAACTCGTGTGCAAAGTTCCAAAAACCAAGTGTCCTGTTTCCGCTGCGGAAATCGCCAAGGAAATAGTTTCCAAATCGCGCATTTCACCCACCAAAATGATATCTGGATCTTCCCGCAATGCTGCTCTTAAAGCATTGGCAAAACTTTTTGTATCCTCGCCAAGTTGCCTTTGATGAATCACACTTTTAATCGGTTCATACACAAATTCAATTGGATCTTCTACCGTCAAAATATGCTCTGAGCGAGTGCGATTAATTAAGTCAATAACAGCAGCCAGGGTAGTTGTTTTACCAGAACCTGTAGGACCAGTTACCAAAATTAATCCCCTTGGTTTTTCTGACATTTCTCGTACAACATCTGGCAAACCTAATTTTTCAAAGTTTGGAGTTTTGGAACTTAACGCCCGCAAACAAGCGGCATAAGCACCACGTTCTTTGTAAACATTAACCCTAAAACGAGCCAATCCCTTCATACCATAAGAACAATCTAACTCCCAATTTTCCTCTAAGATTCGACGCTGGGAGTTATTGAGCATACTGAAAATCAACCATTGACACTGATCTGCTGACAATGGCTGTTTGCCAATAGGTATCAGTTTGCCACTGAGGCGAAAGTAAGGAGGCAAACCTGCGGATAAATGCATATCCGATCCACCCATTTCTATCAACTTCTCCATCAAATCTTCAATCATAATTTCCATTTTATAACTTCCTTTATTCCAAACTAATGATTAATGACTAATAACTAATGACTATTGACTATAGCAATCCGAAATCGTTTGTAAAATTCTAATTCTCTCTTCTCTCTTTTCTTGGCGTCCTTAGCGCGCCAGGTGCTTCAAGTCGGCGGAGCCGCCCAACGCACTGGCTTGTCTTTGCGGTATGCGCTAAGGCGCACGCTACGCGAACGTTTAAGTATTTTTTTGCTGGGAAAAGAGTAACTACTCTTGAAACCGTGGTGTCATACAGTATGGACAATGTAGCCATTCAGGTTCCAGTCCAGCGTGACAACTCCGACAAGTCAGACTGATCTTACGTTTAGCTTTCAACTCTGCTTCCAAACCCGTATCAGTAAACGTGACTCGTTCTACTTCTTCTAAAGTGGTGTAACCTTGACGTACTAAGTCCAAACTGTAAGCCAGTAGAGTTTTCATCCCTTCTTCCACTGCCACTTCTTTGATCCGTTCCGTTGGTGCGTCTTCGGTAATCAAGGCTTGCAGGCGTTCTGTGATTCGCATAACTTCATAAACACCACAACGTCCCTTGTAGCCAACGCCATGACACTCTGGGCAAAGCTGATCATTTGCCTTCGCTTGATGAATTTGCTCTAAAGTTAAGGTATTTGCCTTATAAAAAGTAACACCCACTTGTTGGCTTGCTGATAAGCCGTAGCGAGCAAGTTCTGTTGTGGTGGGAGTGTAGGGAATGCAACAACTGGGACAGACACGCCGTACTAAGCGCTGTGCTAATACACCAATCAGAGAACCAGAAATCATGAAAGACTCAATGCCCATTTCTGCCAAACGGGCGATCGCCCCAGGCGCATCATTCGTATGCAAAGTTGTCAAAACCAAGTGACCAGTTAATGCTGCCTCAATTGCCGTTTTAGCCGTTTCCTTGTCTCGCGTCTCACCCACCAGAAGCACATCGGGATCTTGGCGCAAAAAAGCCCGTAAAGTTGTCGCAAAATCCAGACCTTTTTCCCGAATCACCTGCACTTGAGTAATTCCAGGTAAACTGTACTCAATTGGATCTTCCACCGTACAAATATTGATGCCTGAAGAGTTCAGTTCCGAAAGTGCCGAGTACAACGTTGTTGTTTTACCAGAACCAGTCGGTCCTGTCACCAAAATCAACCCAAAGGGACGACTGACCATATCCTTGACAATTTGCAAAGTTTCTGGTTCAGTAATGAGCTGATCCAATCCCAATTGGGTTGCAGAGTTATCCAAAATTCGTAGTACGATTTTTTCCCCGTAGCGACTGGGCAAGGTACTGACGCGGAAGTCCAGCTTTCGTCCCTCAAACACTCGTCTGATGCGTCCATCTTGAGGTAAACGCCGTTCAGCAATATCTAGGTTGGCAATAATTTTGAAACGAGTTGTCACAGCAGGAATGATTTTTTTGGGCAGAGGATCGAAAGCCTGACGCAGCACACCATCCTTACGAAAACGAATGAGTAAGTTTTCTTCCTGCGGTTCTACGTGAATATCAGAAACCATCTCGTGTAGTGCTTTTGCGAGGATTCTGTTAACTAAATTGATAATCGGGGCGTCCTCAGCACCCTTCATTGCTGCGCCTAAGTCAGCTTCCTTATCTTCAGGTACATCATCTAAATTGAGATTGTCTAGATTTTCTAAGTCCTGATTAATATCTGTAAACTTTTCCTGTTCTAAGTGCTTTTGCCGAACAGTCGCCTCATCCAAATATTGGTTAATGAGTTGCTGGTAATCCTCTTGAGTAATCACCATCCGCTGCAAAGTCCATCCCTGTAGACGCAAGATGCGGTTCAAATCATCCGAAGCTTCTAAATTATCCGGATCTACCATCGCTACCAAAACTGAGGGTGGATTTTGCTCTGCATTCTTTGCTAGTGGTACCAAGTGATGGCGACGACAGATATCTACTGGGATAAGGGTATCAATCAGTTGACTCATTCTTGTTGTGCCAACCTGACTCACCTCTAAATCAAGAGATTCAACACCGTATAATATTTTGAGTTCAAATAGCTGCTGCTTTTTATGTAACCTATACAGTTCTGGTGACAACTGTCGTCCAGAAATAGATTCCAGCACTTGTGTCAGAGATCTGCCAGACTTGCGACTTTCAATCAGTGCTTGTCTCATCTGTTCGCTATTGACAAAACCAGATTGCACTAGTTTGTTGCCAAAGGGCGAGAACTGAGATCTTACAGTAACAGCAGTACTACGCCTTTGTGGTAACGACTGAGCCATATATGAGAAATTAGTCACGGAAACTCTAATTAGAGTATTCCCATGCTGTGAGATAGAATTGACATCTACACTGATAATAATTGAGACATTTTTTATAAAATGACTACCGATTGAGACTAGGATCAACCTTCTTTAAGTAAGCTCGAAAGATTTGATGTGCGGTTTTGTGGTCGCCTTTTGGGGTAAGGTCACACAACAACCATAAAGCTTTACTTTGATAACATCTCGGTTTATCTGTCGCAATTAACCGACCAAGGTGTTCACAATTCCAACCAGGAAAAGTGTACTCCCAATCAGCAAAAACATGAAGGGCTTGTTTGAGCCGCTCAATTGTTCGCTCTGGCTCAAAAGCAATGTGGTCAATACCGGCAACAAATTTTGCCTCTTTTCTCTCAAATGGACATAACCCACGACCTGTATCAAAAATATGTGTATCTGATAGACCAATCCCATAATGCCAAAATGGGTCAGATGGATTTTGCCAGTTGAGTAAACGCCCGTATCGCTCACTTGAGGAGTTCACGAGACACTCAATTTCTTTTATTCTGTTTTCGACTTGTTCTACAGACAACGACATACCTGAAGAGGAATTTACTAACTGCTGCTCATCAAGTTAACAGGTCGCCCTAAGGAATCGCCATCCTTGTTAAAGGTGCGGACGCCAGATACCTTTCTAAGTGTTGTGAGAATGTTGAAAACTCAATACTTGATGTAAATTGCTCAATAGCGGCGATAGCGAAGCGCTGCCGCCAAAGGCGGATCGCATCTAATATATCTTGTAAATAATCCTCCAATTGCCGTCTGGTCATAGATAGACCACTTCTGTCAAAATCCGCTCTCCGATACGCGGCTTTAGTCCCGCTTTATGCACCAAATCAACTTTTACTCCAAGGTTGTCTGAGAGATAGTTTTCTAAATTGACAAACTTCAACAAACTAGGTGTTTCAGAGAACTCTACCAACACATCGACATCACTCGTTTCAGTCTGTTGTTCTCTTATATAGGAACCGAAAATACCCAATTCGCTAACTTTGTACCGTTCCTGCAACACTGGTTTGTGCTGAATCAACCATCGCCTAATTTCTTCCAGCGTCTTCATGCTGCCAAACCCTCATTTAGTACACTAACTCCCTTTACAGTAATCGAAGCAGAAAGCTTACATCACCGCAATGCACCAATTGCGTTATTGCAATTTTTGTAAGGTGGGCACTGCCTAGGGTTCGCTCAAAACCTTATTTTTACGTTGTGGGCAGTGCCCACCCTACGGTTACTCTAAACTGATTCTGGCTTGCTTACAGAGCAGCCAAACAGGTAAAAACAAGTTTGGGTTATAATATTGTCTTTGACAAATCAATTGTCTTGTGACGATTCAAGTTCTTCATACGGCAGAATAACGGTGTCAACGATATGTTATATCTCCAGTAGTCCAAAGCCTTGGATCTATGAGTAATCAATAGTGTAATGACTAAAAACTAATGACTAACAGTTTAGAGGCTCAACTTTTAGAACTGCGAGAGGAAGGAGAAAAAGCGATCGCCGCCGCTGATACGCTAGAACGTTTGGAGGAACTTAGAGTCAGCTACCTCGGGAAAAAAGGTCAACTTGGGGCGCTGTTGCGAAGTATGGGACAACTGAGTGCGGAGGAACGACCAAAAATTGGGGTGATCGCCAACACAGTCAAAGAAGCCCTACAAAACAGTCTAGACCAGCAACGTGCAACCTTGGAAGGGGCGAAAATTCAGGCACAGCTTGAAGCTGAAACATTGGATGTAACAATGCCAGGAATTTACCGTCCTCAAGGTCGTGTTCATCCCCTCAATGGCATCATCGACAAAGCTTTGGATATCTTTGTTGGGTTGGGCTACACCGTAGCTACTGGACCAGAGATGGAAACAGATTACTACAATTTTGAAGCTCTGAACACCCCACCCGACCACCCCGCCCGTGATATGCAGGATACTTTTTACCTGCCAGACGGGAATCTGCTGCGGACTCATACCTCGTCTGTACAAATTCGTTACATGGAAACTGAGGAACCGCCCATCCGGGTGGTTGCGCCAGGGCGAGTTTACCGAAGAGATAACGTAGATGCGACTCACTCCGCAGTTTTCCACCAAATAGAACTTTTAGCAATTGACGAAGGACTGACGTTTACTGATCTTAAAGGCACTATTAAGGTATTTTTGGAGGCGATGTTTGGTGAGTTGCCAATTCGCTTCCGCGCCAGTTATTTCCCGTTTACCGAACCTTCTGCTGAAGTTGATTTGCAGTGGAATGGTCGCTGGTTGGAAGTTATGGGTTGCGGTATGGTCGATCCAAATGTGCTCAAAGCCGTGGGGTATGATCCGGAAGTGTATACTGGGTTTGCCGCTGGTTTTGGTGTAGAACGCTTCGCGATGGTTTTACACCAAATTGATGATATTCGCCGTTTGTACGCAAGCGACCTTCGCTTTTTGCGTCAGTTTTAGAGTTTTAGTTTCAAAGGAAAAATAGACTTCTTGCATAAGCCACTAATTGCCTTCAGACTATAAACTTGAGATTACACAGACAAAGCCTGCAAAAGCAGGCTTTTGAAGTTTTCTCTTATTTAGCTTCAGCAGTTTAGCTTTGTTCGCCGTAGACAGTGATAAGAAACGTCAACGGGCTCAACCTGAAGGGCAGAAATAATAAGTCGGCTTAACTGGTAAAAATATCCACATTTTCAACAACATAGGAGTAAAAATATGGGACTTCAGGAAGAAATTGACAAAATGAGACAAGAGATTAGAGTCGATAACTATTCAATGTCTATTGGTGAATGGATAAGCCTCTATGAAAACGAAGAAATTGATATACATCCAGAGTTTCAAAGATTTTTCCGTTGGTCTAGTATCCAAAAAACAAGATTGATAGAATCTATTTTACTTGGTATACCTATTCCACCAATTTTTGTTTCTCAACGTGAGGATGGAGTTTGGGATGTTGTAGATGGTCTTCAAAGACTATCTACAATATATGAATTTATTGGAAAACTAAAGGATGAAGATCAAAAAAAAATTGAGCCATTGATACTTGAAGAGACTAAGTATTTGCCAAATTTGAAAGATAAAAAATGGGAAGATCCATACGATATACAAAATTCTCTAACACAAGCCCAGCGTCTGTTAATTAAAAGATCTAAGATTGATGCGACTATTCTCCTAAAAGAAAGTGACGAGATTGCAAAATATGAGTTATTCCAAAGATTAAATACTGGAGGTTCAATAGCTACTCCGCAAGAGGTAAGAAACTGTATCCTTGTAATGTTTAATCGGGAGATGTTTCATTGGATGAAAAAATTAAGTCAAAATGAAATGTTTAGAGAGTGTATAGCTCTAAGTGAGCGACCAATTGAAGAACAATATGATGTTGAGCTACTACTAAGGTTTTTAGTGTTCCGCACTCTGGAAGAAAAGGAAATGAGGAAGATACGTAATGACTTAAGTGGTTTTTTGACTGATAGAATGGTAGAAATGGCGAAAAATGAGAAATTTAATTATAAACAAGAAGAAGATGCATTTAATAAAACATTTGAAATTTTGTATGAACAAATGGGAAGTGATAGTTTTCGGAGATATTCTCCTAATAAAGATAAGTTTTTAGGAGGCTTTCTAGTTTCTGCTTATGAAGTAATTGCTTTAGGAATTGGTCACAACTACGAGAATTTATCTCACTCACACATCGATATAAGAGAGAAAATAAAGAAAATTTGGATAAGTCCTGAATATACAAATTGGTCAGGTTCAGGTACTACTGCACAGCGAAGAGTACCAAAACTAGTTCCTTTTGGTCGTCAGATGTTCAAACCATGAAAATACGTACTTTAGAGCAGCTAAGTGATAAGCTTGCAGAAGAACTTGCATGGCGCAAAATAGAGCTTTCAGCATTGAAAGCTCTGATTGATAAGTCATTCTCATCAGGAAAGCAAAAGGCATTACTTCGTAGTGGAATTACTATGCTTTATGCCCATTGGGAGGGATTTATCAAAGTAGCAGCCAATAGTTATTTAGAATTTGTTGCTATGCAGAGTCTACCTTATAACAAACTTTCCAAGAATTTCATTGCTTTAGCAATGAAAGATAAATTAGATCAAGCAAGTGAAACTAATAAAGCAACTATATATAGTGAAATTGCTGATTTTTTTATGACGAGACTTAGTGAACGAAGCTTAATAAAATATGAAAATAGGATTGCGACATCTAATTTATCATCATCAGTCTTTAAAGAGATAATATGCATACTTGGTTTAGACTACAGTTTCTATGAATCAAAAGAAGTTCTAATAGATGAAAAATTACTTAAGAAAAGGAATATGATTGCTCATGGCAACTATCTTGATATAGATGAACAACAGTATGATGAATTACACACACAAGTAGTAGGGATAATGGATAATTTTCGGAACCAAATAGATAACTGTGCATCTACAAAACAATATTGTTGCTAGGGTAAAGCTATTATGTGTCACCGTAATCCATTTCCAAATACTCTCTCAGCTATCAGCCAAAAGGTAGCAGGCTATAGATTACAGGCTTTCCGATCACCGATAGCCCCAACCTAGAAAAGATAACGACTGTTCGCTGATAGCTAATAACTATTTACAGCAATTATCACAGTGACCGCAACGCCAGTTCTTGCTTTGTTCCTCAAAACCAAAAGCACTTAACAAAAAACGCCAGCGACAATCCCTAGTCGTAAGATATTGATTCATCTGCTTCGTAGCGTGTGATTGTGTGACTGATTGAGTTTTCGCCCCTGGAACGATACTGTAGTGGAAAGGGTCAAGCCACTTGAGTTGTCCGGTGCTGTGTAGTAGAGAAAGAGCGATCGCACCATTGGGAAATTCTCGCGCTACAGCATCCACTTCCCCTGTTCTGGGCAATTTTTTCAGAACTTGCTGCGCGGATAGCTGTTGCTGCTGCAAATTCTCCTCAAAAAACTTTTGTCTTTGCTTATCTTGTGGATCTAACCACCCCGTAGGTTCACTGATCAACATCAGTGCTTGGGCTGGTTTTCCATCTCGTCCAGCGCGTCCAATTTCCTGCACGTACTCTGATATCAACAATGGCGGGTGAAAATGAACCACCCAACGGACATCTGACTTATTTATCCCCATACCAAAAGCACACGTGCAGATAACAAACGGCATTTTTCCACTCAGCCATTGTGCTTCAATATCGCGGCGTTCCTCTGCGCCTAATCCTGCATGATAACCTGCTGTAACGTAACCCAACTGTAGTAGCCATGCAGCCAACTCTTCGCTATCTCGCCTTGTCCGAACGTAAACAAGCCCAGTTTGTTGTGGTTTATCACAAAGAAATTTTAAGAATTGTTGCTTTCTTCCTCTTGGAGTCCAAACTATACGAATAGAAGGATTAATATTAGAACGATAAGGATTAATACGAAAAACTGCAGGTTCCTGTAACTGAAGAATTTCTCGAATTTGAGTTTGGGCTAAAGGGTCAGCGGTGGCGGTGAAAGCGGCTAGCGCTATATTTGTTCCCAATGGTTTTGATTTGAGTAGCGCTGGTCGTACTGCCCCTAATCTTCGGTAAGCTGGTCTAAAAGTGTCTCCCCACTGTGTCAAACAGTGCGCTTCATCTAATATTAAACCATTAATCACAAGTTCCGGCTGGCACAACCTTTCCCACACTGGCTTGCTGAGTAAAGTTTCTGGCGACAAGTAAAGTAATCTTAGCTGTTGTCGTCCTAAAGCTTGTAAAGTCATACGCCGCTTGTCAGATGGTAATTCACTATGCAAAAGGGCAGCGGGTATTCGACGTTCCCGAAGTTCCTGCACTTGGTTTTCCATCAGCGCTACCAAAGGCGAAACAACGAGCGTTAATCCCTGTTGTAGCAGTGCGGGAAGTTGAAAACAAATTGACTTTCCCCCACCTGTGGGCATGATAATCAGCGCATCTTTTTTTGCCAACAAACTCTGGATAATTTCTCCCTGCGGTGGACGGAAATCTTCATAACCCCAGATTTTTTGAAATGCAGCGCGGACTTCGTTCCAAGATGCTGTCGCAGAAGGATTCATGAGGCATAGTAAAAAGGGGTGATATTAACTGAATATATCCTCTGCTTTTGAGGTACTGGCTCAGTAATTTTATCAGTATCGAATCAGATCAATCTAAGTGACAGGGAGATCCGTCGAACGCTTGATGCTACCCGTATCGTGCCATAATTTCTGTCCCTTTTTTTTTAGGGTGAGGTGTAAGTCTCCAAACCCCATCCCTTATCTGCAGCCTTCAAAACCTGTGTACCACGCCCCTTGCCTTTGGTGCATTCGGTTACAGGGGCTATATTACAGTAGCCAGAGTATATAGGCAGTTACTCTGGCTACTTTAGTTGACTAAAATATTCCGAAAAAATTTATTTAGGCAGGAACGACTTGAGCAATCAGTGAACGTTTATCAAGCGACTGGACTTTACCAACTTGGCCTAGAGCAGCTACAATCCGCTCTAACAGTTCTCCAGCCTGTTCACGATATTGATTTTCTCTACCTCGTAAACGAATAACAAATTTTACTGAATCGCCTTTACTCAACCACTGAATTGCTTGCTCAACGCGTAAGTTGTAATCAGCCACACCCACGTTGGGACGGAGCCGAACTTCCTTTACCGTAGGTCTAGCACTGTGTCCCTGACGCTTTTTCTTTTGATACTGAAGCTTACCATAGTTAAGAATCTTCGCAACTGGAGCGTCTTTGCCCTCCGAGACTACGACTAGATCAAGCTGTAGGCTCTGTGCTAGCTGTAGAGCTTCATGTGTATCGGTCAGACCACGGTTATTATTCTCATGGTCAATCAAGAAGACTTGAGGTGACTTGATTTGCGAGTTTATGAGTTGCTTTTGAATTACGATAATAATCTCCTTTGAATTGTTCAATACTTAGCAAGTGCAAGTAATGCTAATCTAACACAAGACAAACTAGAAATTATGATGTGGTGAGGTACCCTTGGACTTACTTCGTTTGAGGCTGAAGCTTGCACCAAAACTAAAGAATAGGAACGGTCTTACTCGTTTTTGGAGCTTCTCGTCTTCACCAGTGTCTACATCAAAATCAAAGTGTAGAGATTATGCCTCCAAGTTGTGCCTTATCATACTTAGCCATCAATTGCTTATGTAACTTTATATAACATTTTTTCCAACTTCCTCCCAAAAAGTTGTCTGTTATGTCATGATGATAGATGAGAGTTAATTCGGTTAATAGTGTTTGTTTTTAGTATTGACAGGTTTTTTGTTCTTGGTATTTACAAACTTTTCTCCGAAACCTAAATCTCTACACACTTATGATTTCGGAGACAGTTTATGTCAGTTTATGTAGGAAACCTTTCTTACGACGTTACAGAAGAGAGTCTGAAAGCTGTTTTTGCAGAATATGGTTCTGTAAAGCGCGTTCAGCTACCTACTGATCGCGAGACAGGTCGTTTGCGCGGCTTTGGTTTTGTGGAAATGGGTACAGATGCTGAAGAAACAGCAGCCATTGATGCTCTTGATGGTGCTGAGTGGATGGGGCGTGACCTTAAAGTTAATAAGGCTAAGCCTAGAGAAGAAAGAGGTTCGTTTGGCGGTGGTGGTGGTAATCGGGGGGGAAACAACAGCTTCCGTAACCGCTACTAAGCTTTGTAAATTGGGGGATGGAGAACCAACCCCTTGATCTAGAAATTAATTTGATTTAGCAGTGGCTCAGGCAATAATGCTTGAGCCTTTTTGATCCAACATTTGGACTGCGGATAAAAACTTAAGCTTTAGAAGCCAAAACCCATTATCTGGAGTTCTGTATGACAAACTTAGCCTTTGGTGTCCAACATGCCGTCCTGATCACTATCATTGGTGAGACAGTACTCAAAGACCGTATTGTTAAGCTACTAAAAAGCCACAATGTAAGCGGTTACACCATTAGTCAAGTATAAGGTGAGGGCGGGCATGGAAGACGCTTGGCAGATTTAGCAGGCTACAACACTAACATTGAAATCAAGACTATTGTTTCACTAGAAGTATCTGATACTATCTTTTGGGCACTCAAAGAGGAGCAGGGCAAGCACGCCTTAATCGTCTTCCGACACAATGTAGAAGCCTTATATTGATTAGCCCTTTTTCATCAGTTTCGTTTTCTGAACCACCAACCTCTTAACTGTTCAAATTTTTAGTGGATCTTCACTTCGGTTAAATTAACACAGTAGTTTCAGTTATCAACTTACAAATCTTTTAAAGTCCAACTAATCTTTAGGATACAAGTACAAAGAGCCAAAAAAATCTATATAAAATTTGGCAACTTAACCCAGGAAAATTAAATGTTAGATTTCAATACCTTAACAGCATTCTCAAGCACTTACTGCATTAGCATTTGTGCCTTTCTAATTCCAGCCAACCTGATTGCTACCTCATCGACAATAATTCTCACATTATTGGATCGTCCGGCTATTACGATCTGGCAAACTGCTGGAATTGCTAGTTTCTTTGCTCTATTGATGATACTGCATGTATTTGCTTGGTTTATGATCGGAGTGGTTATGGCTCCCACATACATTTTATTGGTGCTAGGAAGCATCTGTTTGTTGGCCAATTTCATGGCGATTCTCTCACACAGACGCTTTGCATTGCGCACATAATTCAGAAAGATACCCTGTTCGCTATATTAGATCAGCGTCTGGCATCACTTAGCTACGAGGGATTCAAGCGATAATGGACAAACCAATCCTGCAAAAAGATGGTACTACATTTGAGTTGGGAATTAATATACGGTGGTTTGTGGCGGTACATTCCCACCCTTTAGCTAAAGGAAAATATTCTTATGCGATTGCCATCCATAACGTATTAAAGCGCAACCCATTCCCCATCGCTGACTTTGACTCATGCCTGTTCGGCTGTTACGAAACAGCGCACCAAGCACTGAATGCCGGAGTTGAGGAAGCACAAACCAAAGCATCTGACTTTGGCGAAAATATTAAATAATTAGGGAAATTCTTCCGGGAAGAAATCTGATTACCGTAAGCGGGGGCTTCGAGGTAATACCGTTTCACTTTAAGGTTGATACAAATGGGGGGCAGGGAGCAGGGGGCAGGGAGCAGGGGGAAAGAATTAAAAACCAATCGTTTGTATCAGGGATTTCGTGAAATGGTATAACTACAGAGTGGGGATGGATGCGGTTCTCTCTAGGAATAAGGGGCTGGGGGGATACCCCACGCTAGGTATTGTACTCTCCATACGGAAGTCTCCTCCCCAACCTACTAGCACATCTGGCTTAAAATTTTGGGTTGAGGATAGCTAGGATGAGAGTTTTTGTAAGCTTGTTTACCCAATATTTTAGTATGGATGCGCTACTACGCATCTGTGGCATTACTTTGTGAAAGCAGTTATTGATAACCTTCGATATGGTAACCAGCTGCAACAATTGCCTGTTTGATTGACTCTTCAGAAGCCTTAGATTCTACAGTCACAGTTTTCGCTTTCACATCTACATCCACTTTGGTATCGGGTTCCATTACGTGGATGGCTTCGGTAATTTTTCCTGCACAGTCTTCACAAGTAATATTCGGTACAGTTAATTTTAACGCCATAATCTACCTCTTTTAGGGAGTTTTGATTTATTCTCAGCTTTGATTGTAATCCTCGTCGGCGCGATGCTCATCCTACCAAAGTTATGTCAACCAGTTTCGTCTCCCAATTATGGTTTATTGCTTCACTGACTTCATCGATAAACTAATCCGCTTCAATTTCTGATTAATTTCCAGCACTCGCACTTTCACAACTTGTCCCACCTTGACAATTTTCTTTGGATCATCAACGAATCTATCAGCCAATTGGGAGATGTGCACCAAACCATCTTGATGTACACCAATATCGACGAAAGCACCGAAGTTAGCAACATTGGTAATGATACCTTCTAGTTCCATCCCTTCTTTGAGATCAGAAATTTCCTTGATTCCTTCCTTGAATGTTGCATACTTAAACTCAGCGCGTGGATCTCTTCCCGGCTTTTCCAATTCGCTGAGGATGTCGCGCAGTGTTGGTTCACCTACAGTGTCGGTAACGTATTTCTTGAGATTGGCTTTTCTTAGCTTTTCAGCAATTTGGGTGATTTGAGTTAATGGTACGCTCAAATCAGAGGCGATCGCCTCCACAACTGAGTAACTTTCTGGGTGAACAGCAGTATTATCCAATGGGTTCTCACCACCACGAATCCGCAAGAATCCTGCCGCCTGTTCAAAAGCTTTTGGTCCTAACTTGGCGACTTTCAGCAACTGTCGGCGATTTTTAAACACACCATGCTGGTTACGATAAGCAACAATGTTATTGGCAACGCTGGACGTAATCCCAGAAACAAAAGTCAGAAGTTCACCAGAAGCAGTATTCAAGTCCACCCCAACGTAGTTGACGCAGCTTTCAACAGTTTCATCCAACTTCTTTTTCAACAACTTTTGATCCACGTCGTGTTGATATTGTCCCACGCCAATGGACTTAGGATCAATTTTCACCAGTTCCGCGAGTGGATCTTGTAACCGACGACCAATACTAATAGCACCGCGAACGGTAACATCTAAATCGGGAAACTCTTCCAAAGCAACTTTACTGGCAGAATATATGGAAGCACCCGACTCATTCACCATCACCTTGACTGGTTTTTGTTCCATCGCTTGCAGCACTTCCAAAACAAATTCGTCTGTCTCACGGGAAGCTGTACCATTACCAATGGCAATTAACTCAACTTTGTATTTTGAAATCAAATTTTTGAGAGTTTGTGCAGCTTTCAAACGTTGTTCGGCTGCTTGATGCGGAAATATCGCTTGATATTCCAAAAATTTCCCCGTTTGGTCGAGTATAGCAACTTTGCATCCAGTCCGAAAACCAGGATCAATCGCCAGCGTCGGTTTCATCCCTGCTGGCGCAGACAGTAACAACTCCCGCAAATTCGTTTCAAAAGTTTTGATAGACTCAACATCAGCGTAGCTTTTCTTTTCACCAACAACTTCACTCATCAAGGAAGTTTTCATCAAGCGGTTGAATGCGTCTTTAAGCATCCCTTGATAAAAGTCCCGGATGGCGCGGACTTTCGTCTTAATTTCCTTTGACTCCAAATAAGAAAGCACCACATCTTCATCAAAGGAAATTTCAAAAGACAACACCTCCTCTGCTTCACCGCGACACAACGCCAGCATATTGTGAGGCGCAATATTTTTCACCCTCATTTGATAATTACGGTACATCTCAAACTTGGTTGTACCTTCCGGATGATCTTTTTTGATACGGGAGACAAACACTCCTTCTTCCAGCAAGTAGCCCCTCAGATATGCTCGCAACTCCGCTTTTTCCGCGACTTCTTCCGCTAATATGTCAGAAGCACCTTTAAGTGCATCTTCTGCCGTCTTAACTCCTTTCTCCTCAGAAATATACTTTGCTGCTTCCGCATCCAGCGACGCCGAAACACCATTTTTGTTGTTCAGCGATTTGATGAACTCCGCCAGCGCTTCGAGTCCTTTTTCTCTGGCGATAGTGGCGCGAGTACGGCGTTTGGGACGATAGGGGAGATATAAATCTTCAAGTTCAGTCTTTAGTAAACAGGATTCGATTTTTTGTTTGAGTTCGTCGGTGAGTTTTCCTTGTTCGGCTATGGAATTCAAAATCACCGACTTCCTTTCTTCCAGTTCTGTTAAGTAATTATACTTATCATTCAGTTCGCGCAACTGGACTTCATTCATCTCGCTTGTCCGCTCTTTGCGATATCGTGCAATAAAGGGAATTGTTGCACCCTCCGCGAAAAGTTCTAGCGCGTTTTGCACCTGATAGGGTTTAAGGTTGAGTTCTGTCGCTAGTAATTGAGGAATATTCAGCATTTGTGTCTCAGTTGAAAACGCTAGTTATTAAAGTAATACGTTAGATAGATGAAATAGTCCAATTAGAAAGTGTTAAGCTAGTGTCACAAGAACATCCGGAATTTTGTTTTTATACGCTGTTGTTATAAGTAGCGTATTGTGGATCAAAAACGATTGATTGTCAAACGAAATATATTTCTTCCCAACAGCATCTCTCATATGCACACATTAACGCCTCTGCTTTTGTTCAGATGTGAGAAACTATGGCTCTGTTTTTTCTGCTTCCGCTTTTCACTGGTTTAATTGGTGGCTATATCTTCAAGAAAAGTACCGATGAGATCGGCTACTTGGTGGGGATATTTGCAGCTATCTGTATAGTTCTAGGTTTAATTTTCGCACCTTGGCAGCTACTGCTTTTGGTACTGATTTTGACCATAACAGTTCCGAAAAAACTCTTACGAAAAAATGAGTATCAAATCATTTCTAGTGAGGAAATAAGTGAGGAAGTGAAAGAAGAACCATTACCCACTGATAACCAGAAACAGGTTGTTTCTAAACCTGAGGATTATGAGGTTGAACTTTTACGTAATTATCAGCATATGATCTACTAAGCTGACTCCCTCACTTGCTTGCTCAAAACTGTTTCTTCAAACCAGCCCTACAAGCGGCGTACCACCCGCTATGAATGAAGCAAACACCTTTTTAGCTGTTAAGCGTCTCTTGTATTTATTCACAGGATAAACCTGCGTATTTCTGCTTATGCTTTGCTAAAAGCCTAAGATAGTTTTCATTCATCTTGGCTTGCATCCACTTTTCTTTGAAGATTGCTGCTGATTCAGCTTTAATAGGATCTATCTCATTTGGTAAGATATCTTTTCTTGCCTTGCTCTGGGCTTCCTGAGAAGTTTCTTTTTGCGGGTTAGTTTTGTACTTTCTACCACTTTTATGGTTAGCGTAGCGGCGCGATCGCGTGTACCCCATCTGTAAAAACTTCCGCGCCATATCAGCACCCACAAAATCACCTTGCTCTAAATATTCAAAAAACATCTGGTAGATTTTTTCGCTAGACTCTTTTGCAATATCTGGAGTTTTAAACCGCCAGTAAGGAAGAATTTCAGATTTGTATGGTTCTACCAAAAGCACTCCTTGTTCACCCTTACCTACGCGATATAGTTCAGGATGTTCTCGAAAGTTAATATTTTTAAAATCTAAAGAGTAATCAAACATACATAATATATTATAATCTCACATGATGACAGCACATTGCAAGTTGGTGAACTATAACGGTGTTGTCTAAAAGCTAGACTTATCAGCCCTTTTTACTTCTGAACGGCAGTTGACGCCAGACGTATCAAGTCGGGAAAAAGTGCAGCAGCGCTGCTTTACCCCCGGGACTGCCTCCTACTGACGACTGACTCCTGAATTATGCTCTCAGTGTAGCTTTTCCCTATCACTCAATTGAGTTTCGCTATGCTACAAACTGCTGAATCCTTAAAAAGTGTTCTGACTTCTGGTGACTTGCGACGAGTACATCACATAGCTCTTAACGTCCATGATATGCAAGGCTCTCGACACTTCTACAATCATATTCTTGGTTTGCACGAATTGACTGGTGATGAAGTTCCTGCAACTCTGGTAGACTTAGTCGCACAGGGAAAAGTCGCTAACTTTGTCACTCCAGATGGTATAATCCTCGATTTATTTTGGGAACCAGACTTAGCACCGCCAGATCCAAATCCAGAACGTACTTTTACCAGAGCATACCACTTGGCGTTTGACATTGCTCCTGAATTGTTTGAGCAAGCAGTTGAAGTTTTAAGAGAAAATCAAATACAAATTGCCCACGGACCAGTTACACGTCCTACTGGTCGAGGTGTGTACTTTTATGATCCCGATGGCTTTATGATAGAGATTCGCTGTGATCCACAATAGCTGACAAGACAAGGGAATAAAAAATCTTGACAAAATGACTCAATGACTCATGGCTAATTTACAACAGACATATCAAGTTATTGAAGAGGTGATTACAAAACCTCCAATTCCGCATGAGCCACACAAGCAGTCGTTGAAAGCTTGGGCAATGTATTGTCTACGAGACAATGGTTTTAAGGTAATATATGCTGACAAAGCTGACTTCGCCGTTGAAGCCAGAAATGGTGAAAAGATTTATTTCAAAGTCGCCAAGAATGGAAGTGACTTAGATAATCAATTTGCCTGGATAGTTTGGGATAGTTCCACAAAAAATGCCAGCTTCATTCCACCCGAATCTTAGCTGTTGCGTGTTGTGTTGTTCGTCTGCGTTTTTATTACCTTGCGAGGAAATTGATAAGATAAAGGTAGAGCGATCGCGCTCATACTTTATCATCACTTAATTTTTAAAAAATGATTTTTGTTGATCAAATCCGGCAATTTTCGATGAAGAATCTCCGCCCTTTGATTCACAAGACAGGGTTTGATGTCGTGAGATTTCCCCCTCGCAAATATAATTTTTTAATCAAGTTATTAAAAAATCACAATGTAGACACAGTTATAGATGTAGGGGCTAATCTCGGTCAATATGCCACAGAAATTAGAAGCGAGGGTTTTGATGGGCGTATTTTATCCATAGAACCAGTACCAGAAGTTTTTAACTCTCTTCAAAAAGCGAAAGCGAAAGACTCAAAGTGGTCAGGTTTTAATTTTGCTTTGGGAGCGGAAAATGGAACTACTCAAATAAACTTAACGAATTTTTCCGATTTAAGTTCTATTTTAGAACCCACAGAATATGCCAAAAGTGTTGCACCTGCTTTTGAGGTTAAAGAAAAAATCCAAATTCAATTAAAGACGTTAGATACCTTTTGGAAGGAAAATAAGTTAGATAATTTCAAAGTTTTTTTAAAATTAGACTGTCAAGGTTTTGAAGAGCAGATTCTACAAGGAGCAAATGAATCTCTCCAAAAAGTTGTAGGCGTTCAAATGGAACTGTCATTGAAAGCTTTGTATAAAAATCAAAGACTATATAATGATTCCATTGCGTTTATGAAAGAAAAGAAATTTGAACTTTATCATATACTGCCGGTGTTTAGCGATGTAAATACCGGACAGCTTCTTGATATGGATGGCTTTTTCTTCAGGAGTTAGGAGGCTTTTACATAGGAATCCCTATTTGAGTTGTGAAAAAGGTTTTGATTGAATTAACCGCAGAAAGCGAATTTGCGGTGTGGATGTTCCTCCCGCAAAGTTCGCGGTGGGCGCTCCAGAACGCAGAGGAGGAAAACACAGAGTTTTACCTTTGCGTAGCGTGCCCGTAGGGCTTATGATTTAGGACTGCTATAGTTGTTGTTTGAATTCGTTCCGTTTTAATCCCCTTAACGGGGAATAGATAATTTCAACGATTTGGGGAAGGAGCGAAGAACAAGAAGTTATTCGTTTCAATCCCCTTAACGGGGAATAGATAATTTCAACAAGCAATTCGAGGTGACCGAGTTTTCAAATACCGAGTTTCAATCCCCTTAACGGGGAATAGATAATTTCAACTTTAATCAAACTGGAACAACTGGAATTATTAGGTTTCAATCCCCTTAACGGGGAATAGATAATTTCAACACTTGTGTCACACCCAGTCAGACCACGCCAATACCTATTTCAATCCCCTTAACGGGGAATAGATAATTTCAACGCTCATAATGGCAAGTCCCTTTACTAGCACAAACGTTTCAATCCCCTTAACGGGGAATAAATAATTTCAACTGGATTACCAAAACACATTTTGCGAATTTGATAAATTGTTTCAATCCCCTTAACGGGGAATAGATAATTTCAACTCACAAGAAAAAATTATGTGAAGCATTGCTAACGGGTTTCAATCCCCTTAACGGGGAATAGACTACCTTGGGTGACGATGCTACTTTCGGCGTTAGTCGCAGGTAATGTTTCAATCCCCTTAACGGGGAATAGATGCGGTCACATGAAACGCATGACCTATTTAGTTTTCGAGGTACGGTTGCGCGGATACATAACAAAAGTACCATTTCAGCGATCCAACGTCAAGTAATACAAATTTAAAAATAGCCTCAAATCCTGTCCTGATAAAGGTTCTAGAACTTGCGCGGATGATTTGTTTCAAAAAACTCTCAAACTCAGAACTGATAAGCCTTTGAGCCGCGAAATTGCTCCTGACTTTTCAAACACCTAACCATCCGCGCAATGTCTCCTCACAGGGAAGGTTTTTCAAAGATCATCAAATGCTGTTGGGGTAACAAGTTTTTAGTTTCCCGCCAAACCAAACCAACAGCTTGCATTTCTTTTCGTACTTGTTTTTGAGTCATTTTATGCAAACCTTTAATCAGAATAAAGGGATTTTCACCTCGATATTCAACCAGTACTACTCTACCACCGGGTTTTAGCCCACGGATAATTCCTTCGATGATCTCTCGTGGGTACTCAAACTCGTGATAAGCATCCACCATCAAAGCCAAGTCAACACTTTCTGCTGGTAAATTGGGGTTAGTCAGAGTTGCCAAGACAGGTTGAACATTGGTGATATTTTTCTCTTTCTTCAAGAACTTGATAATATCCAGCATTTCTGGCTGAATATCCACAGCCAGGACTTTTCCTTTTGTTAAAACGCGAGCAATACGAAAGCTCATGTAGCCTGTTCCAGCACCAATATCTGCCACAACATCGTCGGGTTTCAAGTTAAGGGCGCTAACGATTTTGCTTGGTTGTTCTTCAGCCTCTCGACTTGGTCGTTCTAACCAAGATGCCCCTGTATGTCCCATAACTTTGGCTATTTCTCGATCCATGTAAAATTTACCAATACCATCAGGACTGTGAATGAACCGTTGTTGGTAAACTGTGGAAGATGGAGATGCACTTGCTGTGCTTGTAGGAGCAAGCAGGATGCAGCACAGCATCAACAGGATAGTTACGGCGAAAGTTAAAAATTTGTCTTTTAATTGAGATTTCATCAAACTTTTTACTAGTAAACAGTTATCAGTTACCAGTTACCAGTTATATCAAGTTCGCTTAATCGCTTATAAATCAATACAGTTACTGTTAGTGGTATTTAAGATCCCCCAACCCCCTTAAAAAGGGGGCTTATAACCCTCTTTTACCCCCTTTTTAAGGGGGTCGCCGCAGGCGGGGGGATCTTATGCAAATCGTATTGGGGGTGGGGTAACGCAAGGGCTGCAATTCTAACTAATAATCCGAACTTGATCTCAAAACTTACTCTAAACCTCAGCCTATCCTATCGGGCATTCCTCTCCTTTCATCCCTCTCCTTTATAAGGAGAGGGAAAGATTTTAGCGCCGATTCAAGCGAGGGTGAGGTTTTGAACGAAATATGTATACACGCTTCCGTAATCTAAAAACTTAAATCACGAATGGTTCGAGATGGCGATCGCACCACTCTCCCTGAAACCGTTCAATTACAAATGGTCTCACAATAAGCTTCGGTGGGCGTCCTCCTCGAACATCAATACGCACAAAAGAGTATGGTCGTCGCGCTTGCTCGTTGTATCCATCGCGACCAACAAAAAGGAAAGAATCTGCAACTTTACGGTAAGGATTACCAGGAAGATGCTCAAAACTCTCCATCAATTCTGGTCCTTCCTTGCGCTGGCGACGGGGATAATGACCGCTACCACCAGAGATGATGCAGTTGATATGCGAGTCAGCGTGTCCGGTGTCCGTTGTGCGCAAGTGTTCCAAACAGTGTGCATGACCATTTAAAATCAAATCGACGATTGGACGACCTTGAGTCACCGAACCAAGGCTGTCTGCGACTTGATCAAACACCCAACGTAGACAGTGGCGAACTGCTAATGTTTGCGCTTGATACCATTTCGTCGCCTCTGTGACGTAAGGAGGATGATGAAAATAAATGATCCGTCCGCGAACTTCCTCAGTATTCCAAGATAAAATCAGTCTTTCCTTGAGCCAGTTGAGTTGTTCCAAGTCTATGACTGGCGCATGATTAGATTCAAGTTGTTTTTCAATATCAATTTTGATCTCATCGATTTGGTATAATTTCGCTTTCAGGGTATCCAGTTGTTCGGCTTCTCCAGGAATCTCTGGATTCAGCTTGTCGCACGCTTCCAGAATTTGGATTTCCTGTCGTTCTATTTCATGGCGACGATGTACCAATTCGCGGCGTTCCGCTTCTCCCTCTTTTGTTGCTGGGAGTGGTGATGGTGCATTAAAAGTATTGGAGTCGAGGGCGAAAAAGTCGATCCCGCCGTAACGGAAAGTGTAGTAGCGGTTGGGTAAGCGGGTAAAACGTCCGGGTTCATAACGCAAACAGTGTCCTGTGTCAGTTTTAGCAGTGTAATAGTTATCCAAGTGACGTTCTAACTCTTCACCAGAGTCGAATCTCTTAAGATAGTCAAGAAACGCCCGTGCATAAGCGTCACCCTTGTAAGATCCATGCCAGCCTATCTCGACATTTTTATAGCCAAGCAGGCGACGCAGCGATCGCGTCCCTCCAGCAATAAATCGATATATCCCCGGAACATCATAATAATCATGATTTCCCAAAACTGGTAGAATTGGCAGCTGAAAGACCATGCGATCGTACGGAATGCGTTTAGGATTTTCGCCACCGACAAGAAACTCGCGGTAAGGTTCGATAAAGTTGGTCGGGTAATACTCATGAGATCCCACCACATAAATAACATCACCCGTATGCAGGACAAAACGGCACTCCTTTTGGTGAGCAAGCATCAATTCAGCAATTTTCCGTTGGGGATGATGTCCGTGATGTTCTGTAGTGCCGCTATCACCTATGACTATAAACGAGAATTCTGGATTATCCGAGTTACCATCATCTAAAACCATGCTGGTTTGGTCGATTCCACGCTGGGCGACACTCGGATCTCCCCACCGTACCCGTTCCTTCATCTTTTCGATCTTTACAGGAATTGGTGGATCAAATATGAATTGCATAAATTCGTATTCATGAGTTATTAGTCATTTAGTTATTGTCCCATTACTTCACGGCAGTCGCCACAACGGGGAGAACCCCAACGCCAGATGCCTACGGAGGGAAACCCTCCTGCAGCACTGGCTCCGCAAGGCGCTGCCTCCCAATTTCCTCTACTCTCCGGGTATGCGCAAAGCAACTAGTCAGTTATCAGTTATCAGTTATCAGTTATCAGTTATCAGTTTTTATTGTTTACTGTTTACTGTTTACTGTTTACTGTTGACTGTTCCCTGTTCCCTGTTCCCTATTCCCTGCTTACTGATACCCTGCTGCTTGCAACGAAAACAGTGTCGCATAACGCCCTGCTGCTTGCAACAATTCCTGGTGAGTTCCCTGTTCCACAACTTCCCCAGCTTCGATAACGACAATTTTGTCAGCCATCCGCACCGTAGAGAAGCGGTGAGATATTAGGAATACCATCTGATTTTTGGTCAAAGCGCGAAAGTGATTGAAAATATCAAATTCTGCTTGGGGGTCCATTGCTGATGTTGGTTCATCTAAAACCAAAATATCTGCATGAGTTCGCATAAAAGCACGGGCAAGAGCAATTTTCTGCCATTGACCTCCAGAAAGTTCTTGTCCATCTCTGAACCATTTCCCAAGCTGAGTCTGAAACTTGTCGGGCAAATGTTCAATAAAAGGAAGCGCCATGCCTTTTTGGGCCGCACTCATCCATCGGTTTTTGTCCTCAACGTAGTCCACATCCCCCACACCAATATTCTCACCAACACTAAATTGGTAGCGGACAAAGTTCTGAAAAATCACCCCAATACGTCGCCGCAGCACATCCACATCCCATTCTTGCAAGTCCAAGCCATCTAGTAAAATGCGTCCAGAGTCAGGAGTGTAAAGTTGAGTCAGCAGTTTGATCAGCGTCGTTTTGCCAGAACCATTTTCACCAACAATAGCTAACTTCTCTCCCGGTTTCAGGTGCAGGGAAATATTTTTCAGCGCTGGTTGCAAACTTCCTGGATAGGTGAATGATACGTTTTCAAAGCGAATCCCATCTCTAGGTTTTAAACCTTTCGTGGCTTTGCCTTTTGGTTTTGGAACTTCCTCTTCTAGAAACTCATAAAGATTAGAAAGGTACAAGTTATCTTCATACATCCCCCCGATAGAAGTCAAAGCACTAGAAAATGTAGACTGTCCTTGGCGAAACACCGTGAGATACATCGTCATATCTCCCAAGGAAATTTTGCCTGCAACTGCCTCCACAACAATCCAGGCATAAGCCATGTAAAAAGCTAAAGTACTCAACAAACTAAGCAGATAACCCCACCATCCCCGCCGCAGTGTTAAGTCGCGGTCTTCGCCGTAGAGTCTGTTAAATAAGCTGTGGTAACGTCCCAGCAGCATATCGCCAAGTTGGTAGAGTTTGACTTCCTTAGCAAAGTCTTCTCTAGCCAAAAGGGTTTCCAGGTAATGTTGCTGGCGGGTTTCCGGCGCACGCCAACTAAATAGGCGAAAGGCTTCCCCAGCAAATTTCGTTTCCGCAAAGAATGCGGGCATCGCTGCTAAAATCAGCATCAACACTGCCCAAAATGAAAATTTCACGAGCAAAATGCCATAAGTCACAAGTGATAAAGCGCTTTGCACCAAGCCAAAGGTACGGTTGACCAGAGACAAGGGACGAGTTGATGCTTCTCGTCGTGCATTTGTCAATTTGTCGTAAAACTCTGAGTCTTCAAACTGTGTTAGGTCCAGTGTCAGGGCTTTTTCCAAAATAAGAACGTTGACTCGTTGACCAAGCAGCATCCGCAACAACGACTGGCAAACGGTGACTCCTCGCTGACTAGCTGCTAGTAAAGCGACGGCGATCGCCTCTAATCCCACATATATTAAAGGACGATTATTATTGACAAAATCACTGTTATATGATAAGTTGTGAGAAGCTGAAACCACGGTATCGACAATTAACTTACCGATATAAGCTATAGCTGCTGGAAAAAGACCAGCCAGCAAGGTTAAACTCGCGAAAATAATAGTCAGCGAGCGGCTAGTTGTCCACACCAAGTTAATAGCTCGTCCACTGTACCGGAAAACTGCGAGAGATTGGCGCAGGGCGTTACGTTTTTTACGAATCTTCATATTCTTTTTATACTGTAGAATCGCGCCTGATTGCAGCGAATGCCCCTATGTCTTTCTGTAGATCCCTGCTTGGATACTCCCTACTCCCTACCCCCTATTTTCAAGACAGGTGGGATCACGGATTAGATCCAAATACTCCCATTGATGTATTTGAGGTATTGTGAATAAATGTAAAGCTATAACAAGTTGGTTTTCGTTTTCAACTTGACACACAGCATTGTGAGTGCTAGAGATTTACCAGAAACTACAGCCCATGTCAGGATTATCCGTCAATCTTGGCAAGACGGATTTCTTGAAGGTGAAGTCAGAGCGGGTGACTTTGAATGGCAGTTCCAATGGCATTTCCGCCGGGGAGAACTTTCTGTCAAGCCTTATAAAGGGCGTGCTTTGATCAAAGAACCCCTCGGTCGCTTCTTGGAGCAACGAGATTACCTGCTTGAACCAGGAGGAGACTATGCTTTCACTATTCGGGCTCAACTCTGAAGAAACACTCTTGAGTGAGGGAGGCAGGGAGTGAAGCGCGTTTGCGCAGCGCCCCCTCCGGGGCTAGCGTTAACGTTTGCGCAGCGCCCCTTTTAGGGGCTAGTGGATCGTAGATCGCCGTAGGCTGGGAGTGAGGGAAGTGTTTCTTCCATTCATGACGGGTGATGCGCCGCCCGTCGGGGGCTTTAAAGAAAAAAGAAACGAATATTAATCATGTATTGTAATATTTAGCCTTGACCAATGATTCCTTGATGGTGCAAGCCCCCGGATTAATCCGTGCAATCAATTGTTGAATCCAAAATCCAAAATTCTCAAGAAAGCGGATTCATCCATGGGATCAATCCAAAATCCAAAATCTAAAATTCAAAATTGTCTGACTATTCATTATTAGCCACTGATTGAGTTAAACGATTGAGGTATCTTTCAATCAACAGGATGGCTACAATGTCGTCTATAGGTCGTGGTGGTTGTCGCAAGCCTTGTGGTAGAAGCTTGGCAAGTCCTTTGGGAGGAAACATCTGCCAGTAGCGATCGCGTGCTTCTAAGCTGGTGTAACGCTCATCCACTAAAACAACGTTCAATGGATCTGCCAATTGATTGTGCAGTTCTTGTTTCCACTGTTTTGCTGTGGTTTGGTCACCCATAACGAGTAAAGAAATGGGGAAGTTTTGACGCAGCGACATGATAGCGGCGATCGCCTCAGCTGCTAATACGACTTGGTGGTGATAGAGTTGTCTATCGAGTCCCATCACAGCTAAACCACACTTATCACGACCAGGATCGAAACCCAAAATAGCTGGTTGGGTTGGTAAAAATTTACGGGCAGTCATAATAAAAATTTAAAATTAACAAGAAAGCAGAACCCACAACAAGAGAATTCCCTACAAATAAAATATGTTCTATTTGAGTAAGCAAAGAATTGTTTTTTCTCGATAAATGAATTCAAGCACAACAGAGCCGCAACTCACGCACCAGAAATCCGCTCTTATTGATGCACGATTTCTAGATTTATTCTAACTACTGACTCTTAATTACTTTGTTAGTCAAAAGTGAGCTAGTAAAGGACGCCAGTCACCTGCGGCGGGAAACCCTAACTGGCGTGCGTGACGTGACCTCCGGTCATCCCCCGTTAGCGTAGCGTGCCTGCTCTTGCGTAGCCGTGGCGTTAGCCATAGGGCATAGGGATCAACAGCTTTTGGACTGTGGACTTTTGACAAGAGATTATGAAAACTTAACAATTAGTAATATATAGGACTCCTATTTGATTTTTGAAAAAAAACTGGGTACACCTTTGAGGTGTTCCCTGCTCCTTGCTGCGGTGCTCCTTGCTCCCTTGCTCCCTTGCTAAGTGCTAAAAATAATCTGCCCGTTTTGAATAGCTATGAGTTTTACTTTCAGTGGTCCTGCTGTATATGTATCCTCTACAGCAATAGCTTTGATCTCAATTGGCTGGTTGTACTGTCTCAACTGGGCGATAAAGCGAATGAAAGTCCCATCTATTTGAATACTTTCTAAAATACCAGCGTTACGAGCGCGAAATTGCGAAGCAGAAATCAGCTGTTCTAGCCGCTGTCGCAGTTGAAAAGATGTCATCGTTTTGGGATCTGCACTTGTTGTTGCTATGACTTGACCTCCGGTGAAAACGACTTGATTGCGTGCTGCATCAGCAAAAAATGCAATCTGCTTTTCTCCCCTGACGTAATTGCCAGCAGAAAAAATTCTTACCACATATTCTCGACCATCATTAATTTGCTTGCTTAATTGATCAACCTGCTCATTTGTCACTTGCAAGATTTGCAAATTTGCTGGATTCGCAGCACCAGGCTCACTTAATTCGATGGTAGCGTTTCGATTAGCCTCCTGTAAAAGTTGAACAATCAGCTGACGCCCTACAACAGGTTGTTCGACACGAACAACGCCTGTAGCAAGAACTTGACCGCGAACCAGTGCGAGTTTTCCTAAACGCAGGTCACGGTAAGATTGGTAATATTTTTCCAGTCTTGCTACTTCCTGCTCCAGATAGTCTTGTTGTGTTTCCAATTCTTTGAGGCGAGATTCCCGTTGAGCAATCACTTGCTCTCGCGCGGCAATTGCTGTGTTTCGCTTTTTAATGAGTTGATCCAGTTCAGCAATTTTTTGATCCCGTTGTTGAACAGCTTGCTGTCGATTGGCTAGTTCACGATCGCGTTTGTCAATGGCTGTTTTGGCTTGCGAAATCGCTTTTCTTGCTTCTTCATACAGTCGTTGGCGTTCTACCTTTCTTTTTTCAATTTCCACCAGCAGCTTTTTTTTCTCATTATCAACGCTTTGAAGTTCCGCTATGGCTTGTTTATAGCTGGCGACTGCTTGACTGAGTTGGTTTTGTGTGCCCTGAAGTTGAGCTTGAGTTTGAGTTTGTTGGCTAATAGTACGGTTGAGTTGAGTCTGAGTTGCTTGCTGTTTAGCGTTTGCATCACGTAAGGACTGATTCGTTTGCTGCAAGCGCTCTTGTTGAGCTTTTTGTTCTTTTCGAGCTTGTTCTAGCTCACCTTTAGTGTCTTCTAGCTGTTTTGCAGTTGTGTTGAGTTGTTCGCGCTTGCGCTTGAGGTCTTTTTGAATACTCTCTAGCTTGAACACTCCTGTGCGCAATCCATCGTCGGCAGCAAATAAAATTCCTAAGGTTGATGCTGAGACCAAAGTCCCTGTCAGAATAGTTACCAGTACTGCCGTCTTTTTTGGACGCAGGTTAAACAGGGAGAGGCGAGCCTTGCCAACTCGTGTGCCAATGCGATCGCCCACGGTGGCAATGACGCCTCCCAAAATTAAAATTGCTGCTATTAGGATGTACCCGGTGGTCATCTTCTCCTACCGACGAAATCCTTCCAGATACAGCCTACTACTTCCAGTCATTATCTGTGGGAAATTAGTGTAAGCCAAGCATTGACATGACGCAATCTTCACTACTCTTTATTCCTGATTTAAACAAAGTTCAACAAAAGCCAGGAACACTTGCTATTTCACTCACCTACAATATAGGGTTTAGTGTGCAAAGGCGCACCGAAAGTATGCGCGGGTTATCTTCAGGTGCGCTTACGCTTACCAAGCAACTGGCGGGAGCAATGCAGCGGCTTCACTTACCTTGAACTTGCTTTTTCAGCGTTTACAAGTCAGGAAACTATGCACGCTAGTTGCTTACAGAGGTTGATACACACCTGGTACTTCCTGAACAGAAGCCCTTGCAACAACGAGGGTATTGCCGACTTCAATTGTAGTAAGTGGCGTTTCTGAGTCATTTTTTCTGACTTTTTTTATCTAACTCAGAAATCACTGTTCATTGCTAGTGAACTTTGTTTAGGTAAATTGGCGACTTAAGGTAACAGGCTTATGAACAGTAATCTTTTTCTTGTGTATTGAAATCATCTTTTTCTCACGCAAGTCACCTAGTAATCTAGTGACAGTCACGCGAGTCGAACCAATTGCTTCAGCGATCGCTTGATGAGAGAGCTTGAGATCAATTGTGATTCCATCCGCACAAGGAACGCCAAAATCACGACAGAGAATTAACAAAAAACTTACCAATCTAGAACCCATATCTCTGTGAGCGAGTGTTTCTATCATCATCTCTGTCTGTAAGATCCGCGAAGACAATCCTCGCAGCATTAGCATTGACAGTTCTGGGTTTTCCTTAAGCGCTTGTTCCACCTGTTCAATTGGTGCTGAGAGCAATTCTACAGATGTGAAAGCAACCGCATGGTAAAACCTATCTGACTTGTTTCCTGTCAGCAAGGATAAGACGCCGAAAACACTATTTTCCCGCAGCAGTGCTACGGTTATTTCTTCTCCTGCTTCATACACTCTGGAGAGCTTAACGGCACCTTTTAATAGAAAATACACTCGTTCGGCGGGATCGCCGGGGAAAAAGATGGTTTTACTACGTTCAAACGTTTCCACAACCGGCGGAAACGCTCCGGTCGCCATCTGACGAAAAACACTTGCTAGGGCTTTATCTTGTGTCACGAGCATTTACCTTCCCCTACCCAATGCCGGAAAATTTAAAATCGATTTCCTAAGAATACACCTGAAAAATCAATAACACATTGTCAATGTTTTTGTACTTTCCTATACTTAACCTCACTCACTCATATGCCAATTCTAAACTATTTGTGAAATTTCCCATAACGTCACCTGTCATTTGTCCAGTGTTCAGTGTCCAAAGTCATAACAAATCACTAAGAAACGCAACTTGTTTTAACGAGGAGAATCACCAAGGGCGAGATCCTCAAGATGATTCTAACGAGCAGTCTGATAACTCCAATTCGATTGCTCTGTTTATATGTTCATCATGATACATAATTTTTGATGTTTAGATCTAGTCTTTTTTCAAAGTTAATTCTTAAATTTTTTAGTTATTTTAATTAAGAAAAAAAATAGACACACTCATTCTGTAGAAGGTGTAAAACTGTAGTTCGTATCTGGTTTCTGGTAGATAAGAAATAAATTCTATAGACTACCAAATACCTACTATCTACTACTTACTATTTACCATCCACTGTTTACTCCTAAATCAATTATCACTACTATGTTTTGAGCATATATTTAAGAATTGAACGATGATTTGGTGGTATCAAAAGGTAACTCCATAATCGTGTTGACAAATAGTACCCAAAACAAAGACAAATCGGTGTCAGATTCTAGTATGCTCAAGCAGGAGTGTTCACATTAAGAATTGATATGCTAGATCTCACCGGGAAAAAAGCCTTAGTAACGGGAATTGCAAACAATCGCTCAATCGCTTGGGGGATAGCCCAACAACTGAACGCAGCAGGAGCGAACTTAGGTATTACCTATTTGCCAGATGAGAAAGGCAAAATGGAGAAAAAAGTCGCAGAGTTGGTAGAACCCCTAAACCCCAGCTTGTTTCTTCCTTGTAATGTCCAAAACGACGAGGATCTTAAGTCTACCTTCAATGCGATTAGCGATAAGTGGGGATCTTTAGATATCCTGATCCATTGCCTTGCCTATGCCAATAAAGAAGACTTGAGTGGAGATTTTAGCCAAACCTCCCGTTCTGGCTTCAATTTGGCTTTAGAAATCAGTACTTACTCCCTGGTGCAACTCGCTGGATATGCAAAACCTTTGATGACTCAAGGAGGAAGTATCCTCACTCTCACCTATCTAGGAGGTGTGCGGGCAATTCCCAACTATAATGTGATGGGAGTTGCCAAAGCAGGGCTAGAAACGAGTGTGCGATACCTAGCTGCCGAAATGGGACCACAAAATATCAGAGTGAATGCCATCTCTGCTGGTCCAATTCGTACTCTAGCCTCTAGTGCCGTAGGAGGAATCTTAGATATGATTCATCATGTGGAGCAGGTGGCTCCTCTACGACGCACTGTTACTCAGCTAGAAGTGGGCAATGCGGCAACTTTCTTGTGCAGTGATCTGGCAAGTGGAATCACTGGGCAAGTCCTTTATGTGGATGCAGGATATGAAATCATGGGTATGTAACGTTAATATTGCTATTTGCTAACCAATAACTACTATTTGTGTATTTACCATTAGTTATTAGGTATTAGCAAATGGCTCTGACCCATTACTCCATAATTAAGCATAAGCCAGGTTCTGTATGCAAATAAGCGATTCCTCCAGCACAGACTCCATCCTACGCCAAATTCTCCCCTCACAGCACGAACAACCCCAAGGGGGCGCTCGTATTGCCGAAATTAGCCGTAGGACAAGCGAAACGGATGTGTATGTTAAAGTCAACTTGGATGGTACAGGAGTTTGCAATGCAGCAACTGGCATTCCCTTTTTGGATCATATGCTGCATCAAATTTCCTCCCACGGGCTAATTGACCTAGAAGTTAGGGCGACAGGAGATTTGCACATCGACGATCACCACAGCAACGAAGATGTTGGTATTACCTTGGGTCAAGCTATTAGCAAGGCACTTGGCGATAAAAAAGGTATTGTCCGCTTTGGTCATTTCGTTGCGCCTCTTGATGAAGCACTCATTCAAGTGGCGCTAGATTTTTCCGGACGTCCCCACATCAGCTATGGTTTGCAAATTCCTACCCAGCGAGTGGGAACTTATGACACCCAGTTAGTGCGCGAATTCTTCGTAGCTTTGGTAAACCATACCCAAATGACGCTACATATCCGTCAATTAGATGGTATAAATTCCCATCACATTATTGAAGCAACATTCAAGGCGTTTGCCAGAGCAACGCGCATGGCAGTAGAAATTGATCAGCGTCGTGCTGGTACAATCCCTAGTTCTAAGGGGATGTTGTGAACTAGCACAAGCACACAGAATCATTACCCCTCTCCCCCATCTCCCCCACTTGACATTGAGGGGAGATTGGTCTTAATGGTGTTATTATTATCAGTCAACTGGATAATTTGTCATTTTTTATCTGTTGTATTAAGCACAACATGATGTCTGTAGCAAACGCCCCTGAGTCTGAACTGAATACCACAAGTATTCCGCCAGCTATTCTAACTTCTGAATTGCAAAAAGTCTATCGCACAGGCTTTTTTTTGAACAAAAAAATCGTATCCCTCAAAAGCTGTTCTTTGAAAGTTTATAAGGGAGAGACTTTTGGGTTACTTGGACCAAATGGTGCTGGTAAAACAACCTTGTTGAAATTGTTGCTGGGAATAATTCGTCCAACCTCAGGACGAGGATTGCTTATGGGCAGACCATTGGGCGATCGCACCCTTAAGGAACGCATCGGCTACCTAAGCGAAAATCCCTCTTTTTCTCACTATCTCACAGGCTGGGAATTTTTGCAGGTCTGTGCTGGGGTTTTTAAAATTTCTACAAAGGTGCAACGTCAACGCATTCCTCAACTCCTGGAACTGGTAGGCTTATCCCAAGCTGACGCCCGCAAAAAGCTGCTTCGTCGCTACTCTAAAGGTATGCTACAACGTGTTGGTATAGCAAAAGCACTGATTAACGACCCAGAACTGTTGTTGTTTGATGAACCGATGTCCGGTCTTGATCCAGTGGAACGTCACCAAATGCGAGAAATTATTTTAGCGCTGAAAGCCGCAGGCAAGACAATTTTTCTCAACAGCCATGTTCTGAATGAAGTTGAACAAATTTGCGATCGCGTTGCTATCCTTGCTCAAGGAGAAGTAATTTCCTCTGGTTCTCTTGATGAACTATTAGGAACAAATCACCTGTATCATGTCAAAGGTTACGGGGGTAATTGGGAAGTTCTTAAAAAATGGGTTCCCAATTTAGAGTACCAACCTGATGGTTCTTGGCAAGGTAAAGTCCAAGGCGATGCTTATGATTTTCTTGCCAGTTTTCGTCTCATGGGAGGGCAACTCATTGGTATGAATTTGTCTCGTCCCTGTTTGGAAGATTTTTTTGTCGAACAGATCCAAAAACACAAGCAGTCTTATAGCAATCCGGTTTGATTTGGTGAGACGGTGCGAATGACGGCTTTCCTTCCGTAGGCATCTGGCGTATGCGCAAAGCGCACGCCCAGAGCCGGCACGAGGGAGAACGCCAGGTGCTCTACTTGGGGATACCCCAAGACCGCACTGGCTCCCCTCCCGCAGCGCTGGACTCACCGTAAGGCGTGGTGTTAGCCATAGGGTGAACTAACTCGTGGGAACAGGGAACGCTTAACAGGGAACAGGAAAAAAGGCTTTTTGAAGTGTACTTAGCTGAGCAAAATCTTTGGAGGAGTCCTAATATATTCTTTTCTACGTGTATTTGTATTTTTTATGTTATTTTTAATAGCTGTAAAAAATTCTAGCAATAAACTTAGTTGACAAAAAAAAGAGCAGTTTCTGAAGGAAGGAATAAAGTTTTTCCTTCATTTTTGTAACGAATTTATTATGACAACTACGGATTCAAACTCCTGAACTTTTGTTTTCTTATCGTCTTAAGTCACAGATTTTTTTTTATGATTAAAAAAAACAGATGCTCTAGACAAAAATATCCACTTCTTAAACCATTGTCTTTTCTTAGTAAACTTTTGATTGTACGTCTTTTTCTGCTTTTCTGACAGACTTTCTTTACTTAGAAATCCTACTTTTCTTATACGTAATATTTGTTAGCAAAGAATATTTTTGTTGACGATACTGTACGAAGACAATATTGTTCAGATAAAATGTCATAAAAACCACAATATTGAAGATGATTCATGATAAACTTTATAACTTTCAATAAACTTCACTAAAAATTCAAAATAAAAAACAATTCTGATTCGGAAAAACCAAAAATTTTCAGAAAATAAAAGTGTTAGGGAACTTGAAGAAAAGACAATAGTCAAGCTTAAAATATTTAGACAGTACTTTACTAATAGTAGTTTTAGGTAAATATGGAGAATACAAGGTTAAAGTTTATCAGCCAACCTTTTGGGGGTGTAGTACTGTTAACCGCTATTAATTTCGCTTTTCCGCTTATTAGCTTAGCTCAGAATCCAACCAAACAATCAACAACGCAGATAAATAATTATACACAAAAGCAGGGAGTATCTACAGCGACTCAAACAGTAAATACAAAAACTCCTAGACAAACCGTACCTACAGCGAGACAAACAGATACAAAATATACACAAAGACAACCAGATCCGGGAGTAAGACAAATAAATACAAATTATACGTTGGGAGGTGGCGATCGCGTCAGAGTCAGCGTATTTGAAGTTCCGGAATATTCAGGCGAGTACCAAGTTCCTCCGGGTGGAGGGCTGAACCTACCTTTAGTTGGTAATGTCTCCGTTTTAGGACTGACAACAGAACAAGCAGCGGACTTAATTACTCAGAAATACTCTCGCTATCTCAAACGACCGATCATAACAATTAATCTTTTATCACCCCGTCCCATTAATATTTTCGTTGCCGGAGAGGTGACACGTGCAGGAGCTTACACTCTCAGTTTACAAGGAGGCGGAGGGAATGATCCTGGTGTGCAATTCCCAACTGTACTATCAGCACTGACGACAGCTCAAGGGATCACACAGTCAGCGGATGAGACAAAAGTGCAGTTGAGGCGTAAGATAGGACGAGGTCCAGAGCAAGTCACTGTTGTGAATTTGAAAGAGATTAGACAAACAGGCAGGATAAGGCAAGATCTGACCTTACGGGATGGAGATACCATCTTTGTGCCAACAGCAACGACTATAGACTTGGCAGATGCACGAAATTTAGCTTCATCAAGCTATGCAGCAGATCCGACCAAACCTCGTACAGTAGCACTAATTGGTGAGGTTCTGCGTCCAGGCTCCTATCTTGTCAGCGAAGGTACTGCAGAAGGGGGAAATGCAAACAATACAACAGGTGCACCAAGTATCACTGGACAACCAACTTTGATGCGAGCACTGCAATTGGCTGGGGGAATTACGCCACAGGCTGATGTTCGTAATATCTCAATACGCCGATCCACGAGAACAGGCAGCGAACAATCAATCAAAGTTGACCTTTGGAGACTACTCAATAGTGGTGACATTACTCAGGACGTAATTTTGCAAGACGGAGATACGATTGTATTTCCAACAGCAACTGAAGTCAGTCGAGCAGAAGCGACTCAATTAGCGACTACGACTTTGGCTCCTTCTCGGATTCAAGTTAATGTGGTGGGTGAAGTAAAAGCTCCAGGCGTGAAAGAAATTCAGCCTAATACCCCGTTAAATCAAGCATTGCTTGCAGCTGGCGGATTTAACGATGCTAGAGCCAGCAGGACTACTGTTGATTTGGTTCGCCTCAACCCGGATGGCTCTGTGACCAAACGAGAAGTCAAAGTAGATATCAAACAAGGAATTAATGAGCAAACTAATCCCATACTCCGTAATAATGATATTGTGATAGTCAACCGCTCTGGCATAGCTAAAGTCGGTGATACTGTGGGTGCTTTCTTCAATCCTTTTGGCACTGTGCTTGGTATTTTTAGATCTTTATTCGGGTTTTAGACAAAGCGACAAACTGGGGGCGCTGGTTGTTATTCTGTGTCCCCAGACTTTCAAAGAAACTGCATTGCAATTCCTCAAGTCATAGATTTTGCGCCCCTTAGACTAGTGATGAATGACCAATGACTCATATGCAGTTTCAGCTTGGCAAAAATTGGTGTAAGGCATCTTGGGTACAAAAATTACTCTGTCCTTTGATGCTTGTTTTGGGATGGGGTGTGGGAATGCCTTCTACAATAGCCGCCCAAACAGTTACCATCCGTTTAGGTCCATTTCAGCAGTCAGTGGCGCTCGCAGATTTAGAAAAGTTTGCCAAAACCGGGAGATTACCACAAGGACTGGAAGTTTTGTCACCCGTGCTAAACTCGCAAGTGCGAGAATTCCTAACCAAGCGGTTGGAAGTCAATCCTGCTGTTGCGGACAAATTTATTGACAACTTGGTGCGATCGCCCGGAGGTAGACAGTTCATATCATCTTTGGGTGGAGTCATACCAGGTAGTACAGCAGAAAGTATCAAAGCCACCCTGAATTTCGCACTGCGACAAGCAAACGGTTTTAGCGCATTAAGTTTTTTGCGGGCTTACCCAGGAGAAAATATTACCGTAGACGCCACGAAAGCTGTCGGTTTAGCTGTTGATTTAAACCCAAACAACTTACAGAGTCAAGCTTTTGGTGTGTTATTAGAACGAGAGTTGTCTGTTGCAACTACCATACCCTTTAAAGCTGCATTCGATCCCTCAGCGTTGGGGAATCAAGTGGTACAGCAGCAGACAATTGTTTTAAATGACCGACAGCGTAATCGTACCATTCCTGTAGACATTTATTCGAGTCAGGCAAACCCCGAAAACCCACTCGTTGTCCTCTCCCACGGTTTCGGGGCAAACCGGAAATTTTTGAGCTATTTAGCGCGTCATTTAGCTTCTTATGGCATAACTGTTGTTGCAGTTGAACATCCTGGAAGCAACTTTGATGCTGTCAATAGAGCTTCAGATAAACAGAATTTGGCACAGTTGCTACCAGGTACTGAGTTTGTTGATCGACCAAAAGATATTAGCTTTGTCCTAGATGAATTGGCAAAATTGAATACTCAATTTGGTCAATTTCAGGGTAAGTTAAATACTGAAAAAGTCACTGTCATCGGTCACTCCTTAGGAGGTTATACCGCTTTGGCTTTGGTAGGGGGAGAGGTTGACTTGGAAGAGTTGCGGAAATTTTGTAAAGATTCTTTAAATCTCGGCGAAGCTCCTGGTGATTGGTTACAGTGTTCGGCGACTTCCTTACGAGACAGAAGACTGAAAGTAAAAGATGAGCGAGTTAAGAGTGCGATCGCTCTTAACCCTCTGGTTGGGAATCTTTTTGGCAAAAAAGGTCTAACACAAGTTACCAAGCCAGTCTTAATCTTAACTGGAACAGAAGACGCCTTAACCCCAGCGCTCAAACATCAAATAGAACCTTTTACTCAACTGCGGGGTGAGAAGTATCTGCTTACTGCTATTGGTGGTACTCACTTGAGTATTAGCGATCCAATATACCCACAAAGTGCAGCGACGACTATTGTTAAAGAAAGGCGAGGTGAAGAAACGAAATCTCTTCGTCAATTAACCAAAGGTGTCAGCTTGGCATTTATCAAGCAAATAACACCAGAAGCAAAAATTTACAAACCTTTTCTCACACCAGCTTACGCACAATCTTTCTCTACACCTGAACTACCATTGCGTCTTGCTTCTGAGTTACCAGCAAGTATCAAGCGATGGCTGGAGCCTGTCGAGAAATAGTGCAGCTTCTCCTATGAGGACATGGTTAGCGATTTTAGATAATACTTTAGGATATAGCAATCCTAAATCATTTATAAACAATTCCTGTTCCCTGTTAAGCGTTCCCTGTTAAGCGTTCCCTGCCCTCATGAGACAATTTACAATCTCATTTAGGACTGCTATATAGCAGTCCTATTTCATTTGTGAAAAAACAAAGTAAATTTGTAGATTTTTCTTCCCTGTTCCCTACCTCAACGAGTTATTTCACAACTCCTGCACGGATTGCTATATCAGTTGTTAGTCAATAAAAAAACCCAGTCAGTTTCATCTGACTGGGCATTTTTGTTAGGTCAACCTACTGTGCATTCAGGCTACCTTTTCCTAACAATTCCTAAAATTAATAACTTCTTGCAATGAATTAAGCAGCAGGTGTTTCCAAGTTAACTTTGACGACTTTGTTCTTTTCTTGTTCAGACTTGGGCAGTGTCAAATTCAAAATACCGTCTTTGTATTCTGCTGTGACATTGGTATTTTGAATGTGCGCAGGCAAAGGAATCACGCGTTGGAATTTACCATAATGAAATTCAGTCACAGTACGACCCTTTTCTTCAGTTTTAGTTTCAGACTTGCGCTCTCCTTTGATGGAAACAGCGTTTTGTGTGACTTGCACATCTAAGTCTTTAGCTTCAATTCCTGGCAGTTCTAGCTTGAGATGGATAGCATCTTCTGTTTCTTGCAATTCAGCAGCAGGAACTTTTGGAAGGTTCCTTTCAATCAATGTTGAGGGTACGAGCATATCATCGAATAAGCGGTTCATTTGACGGTTTAAGGAGTTCATTTGTTGCCAATTATTCCAACGAACTAATGTCATCATTTTCTCTCCAGTCAATAGGATTTTGTTTAATCAGTTCAGCATTTAACTTGCTTCAGTTATTTATCATGTTATTTAAAAAAAGAGTGAGTCATAATACGGTTTTTCTCACTTAAAAAATCATGATCACCGAACTTTTCTAAAGCAAGAACAAAAAGAAAATCAAACCTGTCTTTACACCTCGTCCAAAAATAATCCTTATTAGCAAAGTGTGGAGTCACACCCTGTCCTACAGGGTGTGGGGTGTAGGGTGTAGGGTGTGGGGAATTAAGAAGATGTTGAACTCCTTGAGCAACTAAAATTTAATTGTCTTAAACACTACACTCCACACCCTACCCCCTACACCCTATTCAAGCGTATTGCCCAATGGAGGCAATTTTCGATTATCAGGTAATGGCGAAAGCAGGTTAAAAAAAATCCGCGCCAATGAAGCGAAGGCGCGGGACAAAAATATACAGGGCCAATAAGTGGCTATATATAAAAATATCACCTTTTGCGATCGCATCCAGCAATTGCACGCAATTTTCGCAAGCATTACTACAACTCACTCCAAACTGACCACCGCGTTCCCAGTGCTGTACCAAAAAATGTTAACTTTGGTAACAAGACACAAAACAAAAGGCTCGCGATCACTATCACAGATTGATCCGGGGCTTTTAAAATGTCTGCCTTGTTATGTAGGGCACCTAATGATTAAAGACAGCTGAACCTAGGAACGCTGCACATTAATACAGCACCATTCGTTGCGCCGCCACACGGTTGCACCAACCCAGCCGTGTTTCTCTAAAGTATCGACGACGGCTTTAGATTGCTCAAATAATATCCCACTAAAGATGCCCCAAGTACTGGGTTTAGCGATCGCACTCAAATCCGGAACCAAACTTATAATCACATCAGCCAAAATATTGCAGACAATACCATCTACAGGTTGTTCCAGCAGTTTAGTCAAAACGTCTACACTACCCTCTGCTACCACCAAGCTTTCAGGATTTATAGTGTTGAGTTCGCAGTTTTCTACAGTTGACTTGACTGCTAAAGGATCAACATCTACTGCATAGGCTTTCTTGGCTCCCAGTAGGAGTGATACTATTGAAAGGATACCAGATCCACAACCAATATCCGCAATAACCACATCATGATTTTTTTTATCATTATCCCCATAAGGCTTATTGGCTTGGATTATATGCTTTTCCAGGGATTCCAAGCACAATTGAGTTGTCGCATGAGCACCTGTACCAAATGCGACACCTGGGTCTAAACGAAGGATGAGACGATCAGAATTTTCAGGGAGTGGTAGCCATGCAGGGTTGATGAGGAGGCGATCGCCAATTTCCTGGGGTTGCCAATATTGTTTCCAGCTACTCCCCCAATCCTCCTCATCAATCACCTCCCACTGTACAACAGGTGCAGGAAATCCCATAGACAAAGCATCTTGACGCAACAGGTGCGATAAATCAGCCAAATCTGAAGGCTGCGCTTGAAATTGCGGCAAGTAACTCTTTACCAAAAAGTCATTTGCTTTTTTTTCACTGGCTGTTCCACGACAACCAAAATTTTCCAGCCGCCAAAAGATGGTATCTTCTAGCTCTGGCTCACATAAAATTTGTAATTCCCACCAAGTGTTTGCCATAAAAAAGTAAAAAGTAATACGCGCTTTGCCTTCATACGTATCACCTCACCCCGCCCTTACGGGCACCCCTCTCCGCGAGTTCGGAGAGGGGCAGGGGTGAGGCTTTAAACGCGATTTGGTATAAAAAGGCATAAGAAAAAGGTTTTCTTTTTACCCTTACGGGTTCGCCAGTTGACGCCAGGTGCTACCCTGCGGGAAGCCGCCCTCCGGGCGTCTACAAGTCGGGAAACTCTAGCCGAGCACTGGCTCCTTTATGCCGGGGAACCCTTTCGGCAGTCACCTAGGTCGGGAAACCCTCATCAAGTGCTCCCTCACCCCCGCACTGGCTCACTTTTACCTTTTGCCTTTTGCCTTTACAAAGTTACCGTATACGCATCACGAATTCCAGGCACTTTGATAATCTCAGGTAAAATCCCGTCGGGTAAGGGATCATCAAGGCTGAGTACCATCACCGCATCACCACGAATGATTTTGCGACCGACTTGCATACTGGCAATATTGACATTAAAACTGCCAAGTAAAGAACCAAGTTTGCCAATAATCCCTGGCATATCACGGTGCAGGGTAAAGAGCATATGTTGGTTAGGAGGAACGTTGATGGGGAAATCGTCCAAATTGGTTAGGCGAATTTCTCCACCACCGAACAAAGCACCTGTGACAGAATGAGTCCCCAAAGAACCAGTCGCTTCTAGATGCAAAGAACCAGCATAGTCTTTAATGGAAGCATCGCGCGTTTCAATAACGCGAATTCCGCGCTCTTTTGCCTCAATACTGGCATTAACGTAGTTAACTCGTTCCCGCAAAGCTTGGTAAAGTAGTCCTTTCAAGGATGCAACAACCAAAGGCTGACTCTTATTTGTTGCTAGTTCGCCTTGTAGCCGGACGTTGAGCAACTCCACTCGTCCGCCAGCCAACTGTCCCACCAACTTACCCAAGGTTTCTGCCAGCTGCATGTAGGGTTTGAGTTCTTCCATCACGTCGGGACTCAGTCCGGGAATATTCACCGCTGAACGCGCAGGGAGTCCCAACAACACATCCCGAATTTGTTCAGCAACATCAATTGCCACATTCACTTGTGCTTCTGTTGTTGAAGCGCCCAAATGTGGAGTGAGGACAGCTTGTTGCCCGAGTGACTTTAATGAGGATTCACCCAAAGGTTCTGCCTCATAAACATCCAGCGCCGCACCCCCAATTTTACCTTCCCGCAGAGCAACTGCTAATGCTTCTTCGTCAATAATCCCACCGCGAGCGCAGTTGATAATGCGGGCGTTGGGTTTCATTTTTGCCAATCTTTCAGTGTTAATTAAGTGAGTGGTTTCTGGAGTTTTGGGAATATGCAGCGTGATGTAATCTGCTTGCTGTATCAAAACTTCCAAATCCACTAATTGACAGCCGATTTGTTCTGCCCTTTCAGTGGAGATGAAGGGATCGAAAGCCAATAATTTCATTCCCATTGCTCTAGCAACAGCAGCAACATGGGAACCAATTTTACCTAAACCGACAATACCCAGAGTTTTTTTGTAAACTTCAGCACCAATAAAGCTTTTACGATCCCACTCACCCCGTTTGACTGAAGCATTGGCATCAGGGATGTAGCGAGACAAAGATAACATCATCGCTAGCGCATGTTCTGCAGCAGCAATTGTGTTCCCTTCAGGAGAATTAACCACCACAATTCCTTTGCGGGTAGCGGCGGGAACATCCACATTATCCACACCTACACCAGCGCGACCGATAATTTTTAATTGCGTCCCAGCTTCAATAATTTCTTGAGTAACGCGGGTACCAGAGCGAATCATTAGCGCGTCGTATTCACCAATGATTTGTACCAGTTCCTCTGGTTTTAATCCTGTTTTCACATCTACAGTAGCAACTTGGGAAAGAATATCAATCCCAGCCTGGTCAATTGGATCGGAGACAAGAACCTTAGACATGATTACTTATTTTAAAGCTAGAGGTATTCCGGAAGACGGATTTTCAGTTTAGACTGTAACGCTTGCAATTTAGCAGAAATGAGAACTTCTTATATGCCAGTAAGTGACACTCACGTGTGTTGATGATGGTACTAGAGGGTCAGTTGTTCACAATTATGCAGCGCTTCCTCCCATATCTAATGCCACCTACTCGGTAAATATAAACCATTCACAGTGTCAAAACCTATATCCAAAACCTATATAAATTATGAAATTTTCTTAGATTTAGCTGCTTTGTTGCTTACTGGGGTACTGTTCACTAATACCCTACTCAATACTTCTCGCTTAAGGTTTGATCCCCCAACTTACGCCACTTGCGTGACTGTCGGCAGAGCCGCAAGGGCGCAGTGGCTCCCCTTAAAAAGCAGGGCTGTTTCATTTCACAAGGAAAAGAAATTTGTCAATATTATTTGCGCTCAATCGTTGGGCAAAAGTGATGGAAGAATAACCTCCTGTTCGCGCAGCCGTTTCATAATCTGGAAAAACTGCGGTGCCCTTCGGGAACGCCCGTCGCCTACGGAGGAGCCAGTACTTGATGAGGGTCTCCCTCCGTAGGTATCTGGTGTTGGAAACCCTCCTCATGCGCGCTGGACTCACTTCATTACAAGTCAACAGGTAAGAAGTGCACGAACGGGCGCGGATAAATCGCCCTAATTTTAGCTATTGTACAAAAATAACAACCTTTCATAGGGCGATTTTTCCGGAGGAAGCTCACTCGGGGAGCCGCTGAGTCCCGATAGGGCAGCAAATAAGTCTGACTGACATAATCATATTTTTGTTAATGGGTAAGTCTTGAAGTAGTTGAATTTACAAGCGAGGATGTCATGACTCAATATGACTATATTGTGATTGGTGCGGGAACGGCCGGCTGCGTTGTCGCCAACCGGATCACACAAGACGGTGAAACAACCGTGTTATTACTCGAAGCTGGCAACCCAGATACTAAACCAGAGATTCAAATCCCGTTGGAATCCCCCAACTTACCCCGCTCGGAGGTAGACTGGGTATATTTCTCCCAACCAGAACCGTACCTCAATAACCGTAAAATCTTTTGTCCCCGTGGCAAAGTTTTAGGTGGCAGCAGTTCGATTAATTCGATGATTTATATCCGGGGTAATCATCACGATTATGACCACTGGCAGGAATTGGGGAATCCCGGTTGGTCGTACCAAGATGTATTGCCCTATTTCAAAAAATCTGAGAACCAGCAACGCGGTGCCGACGCATACCACGGGGTTGATGGGGATTTGAGCGTGAGCGATATTCAACCCCCTACTGTAGCATCCCAACGATTTGTAGAAGCAGCCGTGGCAATCGGATATAACCACAATCCTGATTTCAATGGGATACAGCAAGAAGGTGCGGGAATTTATCAGTTGACGGTAAAGGATGGTAAACGTCACAGTGCTGCTGCTGCATTCCTGATGCCAATTCTCAAGCGTCCCAATTTGACAATAACGACTGGAGCGTTGGTGACTCGGTTGTTGTTTGAGGGAACCCGCACCGTTGGGGTGGAATATATGCAACATGGTCAGCTGCACCAAGCCAGAGTCAACAAAGAAGTGATTTTAAGTGCTGGTGCATTCGATTCGCCCAAGCTGCTGATGCTTTCCGGCATTGGCGATGCAGAACACCTGCAAACAATGGGGATTCCTATCGTCGTTGATTTGCCAGGTGTCGGTCAAAACCTCCAAGACCACTTTCTTGTTCCTGTGGCACACCAGCTAATTGCCAGTCCTGTGCCACACCAGGTAATTGCCGGGTTACACCCAGTAACTACCAGTAATGGTAACGCTGAAGCCGGATTGTTTTTGCATACCGAAGGTAATCTGGATGCCGCGCCAGATTTACAGTTTTTCTTCGGTCCCATTCTGTGGATATCTCCTGGCAAGACTCTCTCTGGTTTGGGATTCACTGTTACAGTCAGTTTGACTCATCCCCAAAATATTGGCAGTGTCAGTTTGCCCTCGCCTGACCTCAAAGATCCACCGATTATTCGGATCAACTTTCTGCAAAGTCAATCCGATGTGCAAAAGGTGATTGAAGGAGTGAAAATAATGCGTAAATTATTTGATACAAGTGCTTTTGATGAATTTCGAGGTGAGGAAATCGCTCCCGGTGCTGAGGTGACTAGCGATGAAGCACTCGAAGCTTACATTCGGGAATTTTGCGTTACGGGGTATCATCCTGTCGGCACCTGCAAAATGGGAACTGACTCAATGGCGGTTGTCGATCCCGAACTCCGAGTACGCGGTGTTACGGGGTTGCGGGTTGTTGATGCATCGATCATGCCAACTCTGGTCGGGGGCAATACGAACGCGCCCACCATTATGATCGGTGAAAAAGGAGCCGATTTAATTAAAGCCGCTGGTGGCGTTTCACAGCAAGTAGCTTCAGCAATGGGAAACTATAGCAGGGAACAGGGAACAGGGAACAGGGAACAGGGAACAGACTTGAAAGTCTCTTGGTGAGCGTGTTTTCTCATTAGTTCGTGTCCTAATCTACCTGGCGACTGCTATAACCCTCTTCTGTCACTTTCCCCAGATGAAAACATGAAATCCTTGCTACACAAGAGTTTTAGTCTAAAGCGATGGTGATGTTTATCATATTAGAAAAGAAAGCCACAAACCCAACCCTAGTCTAAGGTTTAAACATTGCCTTTGATTTTTGATTTCGGAGAGTGACAGAAGAGGGATAACAGGAAGCGCGATACGCGTAGCGTCAAGCGTTCGACTGACTTGTACTGAGCACTTCGATAAACTCAGTAGACCTCTTGCATAAATACTTAAAATGTCATGTTGAGCGGAGCGAAACATCTCGCGAGATTCTTCACTACACTACGTTTCGTTCAGAATAACATCCCCAACTTTTGGACTTTTGCAAGAGGTCTAGTGTAAAACTTGTCGAAGTAGCGCGATTCGGCTGAGATCACCGTCGAAGCCTCACGCCGAAGTCCTCCGGCTTATCGCGCGTTTTTATTCGCACCATCACTTACCCAAAATTGCGAAGCATCGCCAACCAAGTGCAGCAACCTCAAATCTAAAATCCTCAAATCCCTACAGCATTCGCCAAATCTTGATAGTCTTGTCCCAACTCCCACTCACCAGAGTCTTGCCATCCGGGCTGATGACAACGGAATAAACCAAGTCGGTATGCCCACTCAGGGTAGATTTCAATTCACCCGTTTGCAGATTCCAAATCTTAATAGTGTTGTCGTTACTCCCACTTACCAAAGTCTTGCCATCCGGGCTGATGGCGAGGGAATAAACCAAGCTGGTATGCCCAGTCAGGGTAGATTTCAATTCACCCGTTTGCAGATTCCAAATCTTGATAGTCTTGTCGTCACTTCCACTCACCAAAGTCTTGCCATCCGGGCTAATGGCGAGGGAATAAACCAAGCTGGTATGCCCAGTCAGGGTGGATTTCAATTCTCCAGTTTGCAGATTCCAAATCTTGATAGTTTTGTCTGCACTTCCACTCGCCAAAATCTTGCCATCTGGGCTAATGGCGACGGAATAAACATAGTTGGTATATGGACTTTGGGAGTTTATATGAAACAAAACTTTGAACAAATGACTAACGCTGAACTGAAAGCTTATGCACTGAAACATCGCTCAGAAGAGGACATTGAAGCTTTGCGTGTGCTGTTTAGTCGTCGCAAGCCAAATTCACAAGCGATAATATTTCACCCGCCAAAGACTAAAGAAGAGGAGCAAGAACAATTTGAATTATTCAAGCGTATAGTCGAGGAGAAAAAAGGAAATATTGACTCTCAAAGTTAAAAGTGTAGCAACCTAACAAAAGCAAAGAATATAATTCCCAAAGCAAACACTCACTCCTCTGGATTTATACCCATTGCCCTCAGTTGCTCTGCCAAACGTTCAGCGCGTTGTTGTGCCAATTCTCGCTGTTGTCGTTCTTGTTGTAACAATAACTCTGCTTGTTCTGCTCGTTCCTCTCCAGTGAGCAACAGGTTACCTTGTGCATCCCACCAACGCAACCAAGGCAATTCTACATTTTGATAGCGACCTTGCCAAATACCTAACTCAACACCAAGAGGAGGGATTGGGTAGTGTCCCCGCTCGTTTGCTGGTACAAGTTCATAGTGGTCTTCAATTAGGTGGTAAACTTCTACCCGACTTTGGCGCACTTCATAAATACCATAAAATGCGGGTCGAATCACTTGCTCATAAACCCAAAATTTGCCTGTCCAAGGAGTTTTGTCTCGTTCTTCTAAACCATCCCCTGATACAAACTCTAATGCAATGAGTGGTGGAATAATCTCTTGCCACAATACGTAAGAACGTCGAATCTGACCACCCAGTAACGGTGGTACATTAGGCACATAAAACCAATCTGGTGCTTCTGCTCCTTTTTCTGGTGGATCTGTCATCCGCCAGTAAATACCAGAATCTTGACCGATGCAGTAATTACCATCTGGATGACGCTTTTGTAGGATTGGAGTTATAGAATCAGTTAAAAGAATACTTTGTGGGTGTTCCTGAAAATTCTTCACAAACGTTCCGTCTGACTCTGGCAACTGCGTATGGTCTGGAAAAGATTTTAACAGGGTTTCGGGTGTTCCTATAGTCGTCATAAATATATAGTGGTTTAAGAATAAGGCTTTAGTCTATGGATTTGATCGTAGCAAACCGTTATCGGTAAAGGGATTATCAGTAATGCGATACGTCTAGTAGCATCTGTTCTTTGTGCGATACGCGTAACGTCAAGTGTTCGACTGACTTGTGCTGAGCTTGTCGAAGTAGCGCTCACGCCGAAGTCCTCTGGCTTATCGCCCAACTTCAAAGGATATAATCCATTCGGCTAAATTGAGGCAAAAATGCATGAGAAAAATCTGGATACTAGCAGGAGTATTTATCAGTGCGAGTGTGCTGCTTTTGTTTTTTCGTACTGCGACATCAAAACAAACAAACTTAATCACCAAAACCATGAACTATGAGCAACGTAATTTACCAAACAGCATTGTCCATATCTTAAAAGTTCCTGCTCATAGTCAATTTATAGTAACTCCTGCATTGTCGTCACAATTAAATACAGTAGAGGAATTTGCCAAACAACATCAAGCAGTTGCCATTATCAATGCTGGCTTTTTTGATCCAGTCAACCAAAAAACAACATCTATTGTTTTTCAACAAGGAAAACTAACGGGTAATCCTAAAGACAATCAGCGATTGGTAGATAATCCTGACCTAAAACCTTACCTCAACAAGATTCTCAATCGTACAGAATTTCGGCGATACTTGTGCGAGCAAACTGTGCGCTACTCTATCACTCTCCACAGTGAGCCTTTACCACCAGGTTGTCAATTAGTTGATGCTGTGGGTGGTGGTCCGCAACTCTTACCAGAATTAACCTCAGTCCAAGAAGGTTTTGTAGATAACGCTAACAAAAGAGATGCTCTTGGTAGTACCAAACCCAATGCTCGAAGTGCTATTGGTATTATCAGTGATGGCAGCATTGTTTTGGTGATGGTTGCTCAAAAACCAAATACTCCTGGTAACTCTGGAATGTCCTTGCCAGAACTGGCTCATTTTATGAAAACTTTTGGTGTTGAGAAAGCGATGAATCTGGATGGTGGAAGTTCGTCTTCGCTTTATTATGACGGCAAAATCTTCTATGGAAAAGTTGATTCAAAGGGAAATCTGGTAAAACGACCAGTGAAGTCTGTTTTAATCGTTCAGGAAACTTTGTCAGAGGTTAAATAAATAATTTGGGAACTCTTAACGCTTAACAGGAAACAGGGAACTCTTAACGCTTAACAGAAACTGTACTAACTTCCGTTCAAAAATCAAATAGGAATCCTATACTTTTGATTTATGTGATATTGCTGACCAAATTATAAATGTTTTACATAAATTAGCTAGGAACTATTGACCCCATTCTAAAGTAATCTCTATGTTGGCTGTATTGGAACCCTTTACCAGTAAAGCGGTAAGTTTACCAGATTCAATCGCAATATCTACACCAAACTTTACAGTAGCTCTATCTGGCTTAACTTTGTGTAATGCTTCTACAATTTCTTTGGTCAGCGATTCAATAGCGGTGGTAACTTCTTCAAAAGGTCGGGATTGAAAATTTATTTTGCGATCGCCTATCTGTGTCGCTTCAACTCTAACACTTGTACCATCAGTTAGTTCCACTGTAATTATCTTGGTTTGAAGTTCCATGTGTCTTCGACTGGATTACTCTGCTTTTATAGCATTCCATCGTTCAACTAATTATCAGGAAGACAAAAAATATACCAAAGCAAAGTCCAATACCGCGTTCGGTTAAAGACTTATCATTAAGGCTCTTCGGGAGCAGGAAGCAGAGAGCAGGGAGCAGGGAGCAGGGAGCAATTGATAACTGATAACTGATAACTGATAACTGTTTTCATCTGTCTCGTCCTTGTTATCTTAACCTCCTCCAACATTCATTGCAGCCAAAACAGCTTTCTGGCTGACATCTTTGTACACTGTACCCAAATACTTCATCACCACATCAGCAGCAGTTAAATTTGTTAAACTTTCCTCTTCCTTAGCCAAAGGAATTGACCCCAACACATCTAAAACTGTTTCGCCTGTTGATGGTACAATAACAACTAAAGAAGATTCCAATGGCTCATTGTATTGCCAGAAAGATTCGATTTTTACAGAGAATCGTTTCTCGTGTGTTGACTCTTGAATCTCAGATAATTCGTTTTGTGAAGTTTTAACAGTTTTGCTGCGTAAGTGACGTAAATCACTGATAATTTTCTCTTTTGTGCTTCCCCGTAATTGAAAAAGAACAAATGGATCTTCACTAAAGCGATCGCCTAACTGATAGTAAACTGCAGCGACGTGTTTGCAAGGGTTAGCTTTATCAGGACAAGAGCATTTACTGTGGACATCAGATAAGGTAAAAGGAAATAAGGAAAGACCATTGGCAGTGAAAACGTCTTCCATATTTTGTGGCATTTCTCCTGCTAGTAGCTTGGCAGCAAACATTGATTTTTGGGACATTGTTTCAACCACATAACCCCACTCTTCCTCACTAAAAGGGTCAAGGGACAAGGAAACTTTGTATGGTTCTTGTTCACTACCTTGCACTCTAGCTAATACCTTTGCACCTTGAAACTCAATGCTAAGAACATTTCCCTGACGCGCATAAATTCTCCCACGTTCTAAACGTTTCTTAAAACGATAAGAATCCAACAAATCAAGCCACCGTTGTGACCACCATTCTCGACTTGCTTGAAGGGTATCATTTGTCATTCTGTTTCCTCATCTATAACTGCACTTCGGTCAAGTATGAGTAAGTTGCGGAGTTGGTCTGTATCCAGTTCCGTCAGCCAATTTTCACCGGCACCAACAACTTGTTCTGCAAGTTGTTTTTTACTTTCAATCATGTCATTAATTTTTTCTTCTAAAGTTCCAGTGCAAACAAATTTATGGACTTGGACATTGCGAGTTTGACCAATACGAAAAACTCTATCTGTCGCCTGATTTTCTACCGCTGGATTCCACCATCTATCAAAATGGAAAACATGATTGGCACGTGTTAAATTTAATCCTACACCACCTGCTTTCAGCGACAAAATCATAATTGGTGGTCCTTGGGGATCGTGTTGGAAACGGTCTACCATTTCCTCACGTTGTTTTTTCTGAGTACTACCGTATAAAAACAATGTTTCTCGTCCTAATTGTTTTTCCAGATATGGTTTGAGTAACTTACCCCACTCTGCAAACTGAGTGAAAATTAAAGCGCGATCGCCACTTGCAACAACTATCTCCAACATTTCCTGCAAGCGTTGGAGTTTACCAGAGTGATATTGTTCCAATTTGTCTTGCTTCAAATAATGCGATGGGTGATTGCAGATTTGCTTTAGCTTAACAAGTAAAGCTAAAATCATGCCTCTACGTTGCAAACCTTCAGCTTCTTCAATCTCAGCCAGAGACTCTTCCACAGCTTTTTGATACAGTTGAGCTTGCTGGGCACTCAGACCACAAAATACAGTCATTTCCTGCTTCTCTGGCAAATCTTGAATAATGCTGCGGTCAGTTTTCAGACGACGTAGAATAAAAGGTTGAGCCAATGAACGCAATTGATTTAACGAAGCAGCATCACCATACTTTTCAATTGGTATAGCAAAACGCCTTTGGAAAAATTGCTTATTTCCCAAATAACCAGGATTCAGAAACTCCAAAATCGACCAGAGTTCTTGCAGTCTATTTTCTACTGGTGTTCCCGTAAGAGCAATCCTAAATGTAGATTCTATTTGTCGTACCGCCTGTGACTGTTTTGCATCTGAATTTTTGACATTTTGTGCTTCATCTAAAACGATGATTTGCCAAGAAACGCTCTGCAAGGATTTTAGATCACGGTGAATCAGCGGGTAGCTAGTGATGACTATATCATGCTTGTTCACTGCTTCTACAAACGTCTTACCTTTAGGACGCTTGTCACCGTGATATTGCATAACTTTCAGCGTTGGGGCAAATTTCTTAACTTCTCTTTCCCAGTTGCCTAAAACTGAAGTTGGACAAACAAGCAGGGTTGGTTTTTCGAGTGTTTCTTGTTCTTTTAAGTGTAAGAGGAAGGCGATGAATTGGATCGTGTTATGGCAGATAATATTGTTAGCAACAAAATTATGATGTTCACTAACTTCAAAGTCATAAACCCAACCTTCATACTCGACATCTTCTATGCTTTCAATTTTGCAATAGAAAACTTCCTGGTCGAGAAGATGTAGCACAGATTGTCGTGTTAAGCTTAACTGTTCTACATCTAAGCGCGCATAAGCTTCAAGGGTTTGAGTTGTCCATTTAGAAGCTTTGAGTAACTGATACTCCTGTTGGGCTTCTCCAGTAATAATACGGTTCATCCCAGCTATAACTTGCTGCAAGCTATTCCTGGAAAATTGCTGTGAACCATTAATGTAAACCGTGTTGTGCATACCAAAATGCCGCAAAGGTAACCCCGTTGCTGTCACTTTTTGAGCAACAATATTAGAAGCAGGAATTCCCTCAACATTTGTGTTACTAACTTGTTGGCAAATTTCTTCTAACTTCCGCTGTTTTTCTGGGATACCATATCCAATTTCTTGCAAAAATCTCCGAGCAGAATTTCCTCCAATAACACCGATATAATAGGTGCGTAAAGTACGAGTTCCATTGGTAGCACACTTCTGCTTGGGCGATATTCGTAACCAGATACCGAAGCGTCGCAGTAATGTAGAAAGTTGCTGAATCAACAGCGGTGAAGCTGTGGCAATCTCGATACTCCGCATACTATAAACAACAGCAGACTCAGCATCGAAGTAGTTTTGTAAAAATATTTGTACACTGTCTAAGTCTGCTTGCATGATAAAGGGCGGAATTGACTTTTCTGCTGACAGTTTGCCCCAAAGGTAACCTTTAGCTTCCAAGAATCGTCGATAGGCTTGGCTGTTAATTCTAAGACATGGAACTCTGCCGGGAAAAGTGCAAATACTAGGACTGTTAATCTTTAGGTTATTGCGTGCACCAATGCGTTGCAAAATTTGGAGTAAATCTTCTAAGACTGTGGTATCTTTCTGTGATATTGTAAATTGTCCCAAATTAAGCTGTTCATGACCTTCAGCAATCTGCCAAGCAAGAAACTTGACCAAATCAGGGTCTTCTGGTTGACCTTCCCAAAGCATTTTCGCGGGTACACAGACATAATCACCCACCTTTAGCTCATTTGTCCAACCCTTGCTTGTCAGCAGCTTGTGACGACGGGTGATAGTGATACTGCTACCGTCTTGCAGCGTGACCTTTCGCAACTTCTCGCAAACTTGCTGCCGATACAGTCGTCGGATGGGAGCCTGCACTATTTTACCAGTTTTCTCATCTATAGAATTCACTAGTAATTTATCAGTCGGATCAGCCCAGAATCCCTCGCCATCAAACTCTGTTTCTCCAGCATAGGTCTGCCAAATTTCTTCTGCTGTGCGTAGTTCTCCGTTTACGTATACATATGTATTATTTACAACGCATTTACCTAATCCCATATCGTCCGCCAGACAAGCACCCAAGCCCCAACGTTCCAAAAACGAAAGCCACGCCATCCCACGTTCTTGATAAGGTCGCAACTTTCCCTGGAAGCTGGCGGGTGTGGGCAAGGGTTCAACTGCTTTGTTATTCGTCAAGGCAGATATCAGTTCCTGTAATGCCCCAGACGCCTCAAAGCTAACCACTGGTAATTTTTCAATCGTCTGAGTGTCTCCTGTACTGATACGCAAAGCATCTTCCAAAGACAGCGCCATTTGTTCTTTGCGAGAAGCAAAAAAGGTTTGTGCTGTTTTGATATCTTGCGATCGCAATTCTACCCACTCGCCATTAATTTCTACCAATGGGCTATTCAAAGCCACCAACCGATCAAATTCTGCTTTGGAAATCGTCTGTCCACCAATCGCCAATTCCCACTTGAAATTCAACAAACTTTCCAAACCTAAACGTTCTTGCTTTTTCTTAGATGTTTGGGCAGTAACTTTCAAACCCAAACGATTTGCCCATCCTTCGCGGTTCTCTAAACTAGGCGGTAAAATCACACCCAAACCACTATCTTCAAACCGCCATGCTACAGACTTGATAAACTCATAAGCCTGAATTGGGTTGAGGTGGCAAAATTGAGGATACGGAGTTTCTAAGCTATCTGCAATTGGTGGATACAATCGTGAAGCCAATCCCAAACCGCGTAAAAATGTCTCTTGCGGTTGTTCAATTGTTCGATTTTGATAAACAAATTTTTCTAAAGGATGGTTCCAAATCGTTGTCGCGTCTATGAGAAAATTGGAATCATCAGCAGCTTGCAGGAAATAAGCTAAAGTCCAGTGAGTCTCCCCTCCTGACTCTGGAGAACGTAATACAAAACAGCTACGAAACTGGTTGTTTCCCGCCATTTGGTATTGCAAGGGCATAGTCCAAGCTTTCAGGACGGCCTCTAGTCGTTCCACCCCAAAGGGATCAGCACTGCAGGTGTTAGACGCAGCCGTCAGAGAATGTAACCACTGTCGCACCGTCGCTGGTAAAGACGCCATCACTCTGGTTTCTAACAGAGGTTGGGAACCCACCATCCCTCGTACTTGAGCATCTATTGTACTGTTAAGAAATACCAGCAGTAATTCTTGAGGTTCGAGTGGCAAGTTTATGTGAACAGATGAGGAGGATTTTGTCTCCTTATCTTCCCCGAATTGGAAAATTTCCTGATAAGTCCGACAAGCCAATGGCATCAATTGAGAAAATTTTTCTAAACGAGTTCCATCTTGGGCGCTATCTAGAAGTGCTTGCCATTTCGCGACTGTAGAATTATCGCTTTGGCGTTGAATTGTGGGTAAAAACTTACCACGCGAAATTAGATCCAAACTCCAGCGGGCAACCTGCACCCAAAAGTGTAAATCTCCTCCCAAAAAATTATCTTCACCATTAGGAACACTTAGAGGTAATGAAGTTAGGAATTTTATTGCCTCTTCGGGGTTAAGGCAAAAACCTTCAATAAGCCACGGTTGTAAGTACTGGGGAGTTTTATTTGGTAAATCTAATGTGGCAGAATGCGCCGGCAAGATTTCAACTGTTCCCTGCTGAGTATTTTCTAAAATATAAGTTGGTAGGGCAACAACTTGGGAGTGCGTTGGCAAACTCACATCGGCAGTTCTGGCTGCTTTGGACGTTTTCCCATTTTTTAGAGACTTTGCATCTGACGTCACTATATGTTTTGTTTGCAGCATTCTCGCAATTGTGATGTTACGTGAATGCAGCCACTCGACTAATTCTAATGGTGTCATTGCCAGAGGATGTGTTAGTACATCATCAAATGTACTATGACTAGAATTTGTCCCAAGAGTTCGCCAAGTCTCTCCCCAAACAAATAAACAACCCTGATTTGCTATTAACCAACTACCGTGTAAAATTGCCATTTAACAATTACTCAGATGTTCACAAAATAATGGTCTTTAATTAGCTGTTTCTCTAGTTTCTGCAATTCCTTATTTTCAATTTATCAAGACTTAGGCAACGTACTAGGGCATTTTAGGTATTTTAAGCAATGCAGAACCCCTCAGCAATTACCATAATGTACCGCACTTTATGATGTGTGCGACAATTACAATCATATTTTGCTATAGCAATCCTATATGAGTTGTGAGAATTCACCGAGTCAAAAAATATTGTTTTGCAAGCCTTACAGGCTTTATCTGTTCTCACGCATGATTTAGGACTGCTATATACATTATGATCTAAGAATTATGATGTCAGATATGGAACTTATCGCAACAGAATTTCAGTCAAAAATTTTATCAGAAGCCCGAGCCAGCCTGCAATTGGTAGTTCCCCTAGTAATATCTCAACCCGCGCTCTTTTGGCATTAACACTGTCAATGTTGTCATGATGGGCTTACTGGCCACTCAAAGTTTAGCAGCAGGAGCCTTGGGTGTCATCATCTTTTTTACCCTGTTGTTTGTGCTCGCATTCTGGAAGCTTTAGGGACAAACGTTGCACAAGCCTTTGGTACAGACGAAAGCGAGCGAATCGATCTGATTGCTTCTCAGGGACTCTGGCTAGCCGCTGCCCTGTCCTTTGCGGCGATAGTTCTATTATGGCAGGGTGACACCATATTGTCCCTAGCGGGTCAAGACGCTTTTTGTTTACAAAAATAAAATCCCTAACTCGTTAATTCCCCATTTTTCCATCGATTTACCCCGTAAATTTACTTGCTTTGCTTGGTCGAGTAGTAGACATTGCCGAAGGCAAGCAAAATATTGAAAAGGATAGAGTATCAACTTTGTATGTCATTGACGCCAGCCAGAGAGCATAAATGTTAGGATTGCCACAGAGAGAGAATAGCGTGCATAGAAGGAAAAAAAATTGAATGGGAGAATTTGAGAAGTCAATATCCTTTGACGGACGGGATATTCGACTGAAGGTTGGTCATTTAGCTCCCCAGGCTGGTGGCTCGGTGTTGATAGAATCTGGGGACACAACAGTTTTGGTGATGGCTACGCGATCACAAGCCAGAGAGGGCATTGATTTTCTTCCGTTGACAGTAGATTACGAAGAAAGACTGTATGCCGCAGGTAGAATTCCTGGAGGAATTATGCGGCGGGAAGGTCGTCCGCCAGAAAAAGCAACTCTCACTAGTCGTTTAATTGACCGTCCAATACGTCCTTTGTTCCCGTCTTGGTTGCGAGACGATTTGCAAATTGTTGCGCTGACACTCTCAATGGATGAATTGGTGCCACCTGATGTGCTAGCAGTCACAGGTGCTTCGATCGCCACTTTAATGGCTAAAATACCATTTTACGGACCAATGGCGGCAGTGCGTGTCGGGTTAGTAGGAGATGATTTTATCATTAACCCCACCTATGCAGAAATTGAAGCTGGAGATCTGGATCTGATCGTTGCTGGTTCACCAGAAGGTGTCATCATGGTGGAAGCAGGAGCAAATCAACTCTCAGAGAGAGACATTATCGAAGCAATTGAATTTGGCTACGAAGCTGTACAGGATCTAATTAGGGCGCAGCAAGATTTGATCGCTGAAATTGGTATAGAAATTCCAGTAGAGGAGCCACCAGAGGTAGACTCAACACTGGAAAACTATATACGCGATCGCGCTACTGTTGAAATTAAGAAAATTCTGTCACAATTTGATTTCGACAAAAAACAGCGCGATACAGCTTTAGATGCAGTCAAGGAATCGATTAAAGCTGCGATCGCTGAACTTAGCGAAGAAGATTCTGTTCGCGTTGCTGCATTGGCAAATAGTAAGGTTCTTGATAATACCTTCAAAGACCTTACCAAAAAGCTCATGCGCCGTCAAATCATCGAAGATAATGTCCGTGTTGACGGTCGTAAGCTTGATGAAGTACGTCCCGTATCTTGTGATGTTGGCATTTTGCCCAAGCGAGTCCACGGTAGCGGTCTATTTAACCGGGGATTAACTCAGGTGCTATCCGCTTGCACTCTTGGTACACCAGGAGATGCTCAATCACTGGCTGATGACTTGCAACAGGATCAACATAAGCGCTACTTGCACCATTACAATTTCCCACCGTTCTCCGTTGGGGAAACAAAACCTTTACGTGCGCCAGGACGTCGGGAAATCGGTCACGGGGCACTGGCAGAAAGAGCAATGCTACCCGTGTTACCACCAAAAGAACAATTCCCCTACGTCATTCGGGTGGTATCGGAAGTGCTTTCTTCCAACGGTTCCACCTCAATGGGTTCAGTGTGCGGTTCGACACTGGCATTGATGGATGCAGGCGTACCTCTTGCTAAACCGGTTAGTGGCGCTGCAATGGGTTTGATAAAAGAAGGCGACGAAGTCCGAGTCCTGACTGATATTCAGGGTATAGAAGACTTTTTGGGCGATATGGACTTTAAAGTTGCCGGGACAGACAAAGGCATAACCGCCCTACAAATGGATATGAAAATTTCCGGTCTATCCTTGGATATTATTTCCCAAGCCGTTCACCAAGCCAAAGCAGCACGGTTGCATATTCTGGAGAAAATGCTGGAGACAATCGATCAACCGCGCGGTCAAATGTCACCTTATGCCCCACGTCTGTTGACTATCCGGATTGATCCAGACATGATTGGTCTGGTCATTGGACCAGGAGGTAAGACGATTAAGGGGATCACCGAAGAAACAGGTGCTAAAATTGACATCGAAGATGATGGTACAGTGACGATTTCTGCTGTGGATGAAAACAAAGCGAAAAAAGCACGGATCATTATCCAAGGCATGACAAGAAAGCTCAATGAAGGTGATGTCTACGCAGGCAGAGTCACACGAATTATACCAATTGGCGCTTTTGTGGAATTTCTTCCTAGCAAGGAAGGAATGATCCACATTTCGCAACTGGCTGACTACCGTGTTGGCAAAGTTGAGGACGAAGTCACAGTTGGTGATGAAGTGATTGTTAAAGTGCGAGAAATTGATAACAAAGGCAGAATTAATCTTACCCGCCTGGGTATTCACCCAGACCAAGCAGCCGCAGCGCGAGAAGCAGCAGCAGTCAACCGGTAACTAGATTTTGGATTTTAGATTGTAGATTTAGGATGAATCGCAAATCTAAAATCCAGTTTGGTGTCTATTGAGGGAACGCTTAACGCTTAACAGGGAATAAGGAACGCTTAACAGGGAATAGGGAACGCTTAACAGGGAACAGAAAGAATAAAATCTACGGATGTTTGACACTCTTGTGCCTAAAGGCTAGAAGATTCTTGCTTCATCCGTCCTCCCTAGACACTTAAATGCTTGCATTCAAGTCTCCCCGTTTGGATACGTCCAAATTTCGCAAGGACTGCCCGACCGCGTTTGTTCGCGTAGCGTGCCCCTTAGGGCATAAAGGTTTGTACAAAGCTTTCCTTTGACTCCCACATTTGTGAGCCACTGCGGTGGTGAGGCAGTCTGGTCTTGGGGGTTTCCAACACCAGATACCAAGTGAGGGAAACCCTCCTATGGCACAAAGTGCCACGCTACGCGCTTCAGTACTGGCTCCCCATGAGGAACTGCCGAAAGGGTTCCCGGCATAAAGCAAGTGGCGGTACAACATTTAAGATTTTTACTACCTTTGTTTCCGGATCAGGAGTTGTCCGCGTGACCTACTTCGTTTTTTATTGCGAATTACCGCTGTCTATATTTATCCTAGCAATATGTCCTTACAATAAAGCAAATTAATTTGCTTTAATCCGTTTTCATCCCTCCTCTAAAGAAAGAGGGCTTTCAACGTCTCACGTGAATCACCGTAAAAACAATTTCTTTTGATAAGACAGTAAAAGAAATGAATGGATTTCTAAACCTGTAGAAGTCAAAATTGTGTGAAAGTCTGGTAATCTGCGATTATGCCAATACGTCAAACCTTATCGAAACCTGATATCCAACTTTCTTATTTAGAATGGAACCAAGGCCAAGAACCTTTACTGGTATTACACGGTTTAGCCGACCACGCACTAGTTTGGTCGAGTCTAGCAGATGACTTAGCGCCAGATTACCATATAGTCGCGCCAGATATGCGCGGTCATGGTGAGAGTGGGAAACCAGAGAGAGATTATAGTTTTGAGAGCGTGATCACAGACTTAGAAGCACTGATGGATAGCTTGGGATGGTCAGCCACCCATGTTGTCGCTCACTCCTGGACAGGTAAACTAGCTGTTATATGGGCAAGGATCAATCCGCAACGTTTACGGAGTATCGTTCTGGTCGATCCCATTTTTATTTGGAAAATACCCAGCTTTTTTAAGGTTACTTTTCCGCTTTTGTACCAATTTTTATCCTTTCTCAAAGGTATGGGACCATTTGCGACTTACGAGTCAGCCCAACAGCAAGCGCGTCAGTTAAATCAGTTTCAAGGATGGAGTTCCTTACAACAGCAAGTTTTTCAAGCAAGTATTGAACAAAAAACCGATGGGACTTGGGGTAGTAAATTTACCATCGCAGCTCGCGATAGAATTTTTGAGGCAGTGATGCTTTGTCCCGGTTTTACTACAGCCCCCATTCATATCCCCACCTTGTTTGTGCAGCCAGAAAAAGGACTTAACCGCAAAGATTGGCAACTCCAACCTTACAAAACTAATCTGAAAAATTTACGCATTTGTCAAGTTCCTGGTAATCATTGGCCTTTTTTAACACAGCCTGAGGCGTTTAACCAAACTGTGAAAGCTTTTTTACAAGAGCATAGATATTGACACTGTCCATTTTTCAGGAGCAGAGATTCTTAAGATTTTACAGTCTTAAGAACCCTGACTCTGTAAACTTTTCATTTCTTGTTGTACATCCAATGCGATCTGCAATGCTTCATTCAGCAATCGTCCGTGTTCACTAGCCTGTTCGCTCACTTGCATTGCTGTTAATATTGCTAAATTATCAGCAAACAGCTCTAATTTACTAACAATAAAATTTTTATTTTCTCTTAATATTCTTTCTGTCTTTAATGCCCGAATTAAATCATTTCTTGTCAGTTTTAGTGCTTCTATAACTTTCTTTCTTTCATTCAAGCTCACTCCTGAATTTCCTGCTGCTTCTATTTGATCGTTGATGTCTATTGCTTTAATAACAGCATTATATCTCTCAACATCATTCAATAGAATTTTTAGCGAATGTGTCATGTTTTGTCTGACAATACGAATTCTTTGTTTCCATAAAAAATATAAAAATACTTGTGTAAAAATTCCTACTGAACAACTAGATATGACTAGTAAGAGCCAGGAAGGTATAGTAACCCAATTAACAAAGAGTCTGATAATAACATCAAATGTAATATAACTAGAAACTAGTATTGTCATTCCAATAAAAACTACCGTAGCAGCCTCAGAACTTTTGGCTCTTTCTATAACTTGACTCAGTAGTCTTTTCATCGGATGAGTAATAATTATGAGTTCATCGCCCACAGGCAAATTAGTCAATTTTTGCAGTTCTTTTGGACTAATCTCTAATCCTTGTAAATCATTACGCACAGCTTTAATATCCTCTTAATATAGTTTTTTTCCAGTATTATATAACAGTAAAATTGATGCCAAACAAATAAAGCCGCCATTTTTGTTTGTCAACAAAATTAACAAAAATTATATTTTAGAGTCACAATTTAATACGGTGTTCATATTAATACTAATAAAACACTAAAAGTCATATAAGCTCCAAAAGTCCATTAGCCTTTCCTTAATCTCTTTTACATACCTCCACTAAAGATTTCGGGATGACTTTTCTAAGTGTTGACTCACGAGGTTATTGTGTCAGAGTTTATCCTTTAAATTTATCCACTTTGATCACAACAATCCCACAAATATCAGGGAAAGGCAGTTTTTGAGTAGGGAGAGTGAAATGTATCTAGATTTTATAGGACTACTATTTGATTTTTGACGAAGCTAGGTACACTTCAAGAGCCTTTTTCCTGTTCCCTGTTAAGCGTTCCCTCCCTACGCAAACAATTTCACCCTATGGCTAACGCCACGCCTTACGGTGAGAGCAGCGCTCTTGGTAGGGGAGCCAGTGCGTTGCGGTGAATCCAGCGCTACAGGAGGGTTTCCCGACCTAGGCGACTGGTGTTAGCGTTAGCTCCGCCAGATGCCTCTGTCGGGAAAACGCCACATGCGACAGATTGCGGGAAGCCGCCCTCCGGGCGTCTAAGCCTGTGAAACCCTTTCGGCAGTTCCTCATGGGGAGCCAGTACTGAAGCGCGTAGCGTGGCACTTTGTGCCATAGGAGGGTTTCCCTCACTTGGTATCTGGCGTTGGAAACCCCCAAAACCGGACTGCCTCACCACCGCAGTGGCTCCCCTCATCAAGCACTGGTCTCACCAAATCAAACCGGATTCCTATATATTTTCGTCTAACTAAGTAAAAAATGGTAAAAGAAAGTACATAAAATGTAAAAAGCAGAGGACACTTTTGTGGTAAAGGTTGTCTGTTGCGCTTGGGTTGCAACTGCCGAAGCCAACCGAAAAATCTTCATTATGTTGAAGTGTATTGTTAACTCAAGTGTATTGGGGTATAAATGAGTCTGAGACAAAAATTGTGCTTCAAGAAGCAACGCTCTGATGGACGATGCTCCCCGAGGGAAGCAGCCAATCTCAAAAAGCGATCACCGAAAAACTGCTAAATGTAACAGATTGCAAAGTATAATGAAAACGATAAAACAATTCAAAATATTGAAGAGCAGTAAGGTTCAATGCGAGTAGCGATCGCGGGAGCGGGTTTAGCAGGGCTTTCCTGTGCTAAATATCTCACAGATGCAGGGCACACTCCTATTGTTTTGGAAAGCCGAGACGTGTTGGGAGGGTTAGTAGCAGCGTGGAAAGACAAAGATGGCGACTGGTATGAAACAGGGCTGCACATCTTCTTTGGGGCATATCCCAATATGTTGCAACTGATCAAAGAACTGGGGATTGAAGATAGATTGGAGTGGAAAGAACACACCATGATCTTCAACCAGCCCAATAATCCAGGGACTTACAGTCGCTTTGATTTTCCGGACGTGCCAGCGCCTTTGAATGGCATAGTAGCTATTCTGCGGAATAACGATATGCTCACATGGCCAGAAAAAATTCGCTTTGGTATCGGTTTGCTACCAGCGATGATTCTGGGACAACGGTACGTGGAAGAGATGGACAAATACTCTTGGTCGGAATGGATGAAAAAACAAAAGATTCCGCCACGAGTAGAAAAAGAAGTTTTTATCGCCATGTCTAAGGCGCTGAACTTCATAAATCCTGATGAAATTTCGGCAACAATTCTTTTAACAGCTCTCAATCGGTTTTTGCAAGAAAAGAACGGCTCAAAAATGGCTTTTCTGGACGGTTCCCCAACAGAACGTCTGTGTCAGCCAATCGTTGATCACATTACCGCACGGGGTGGAGAAGTGCGGTTGAATGCACCGCTCAAAGAAATTGTGCTGAATGACGATGGCACAGTCAAGCATTTTGTGATTCGGGGGTTGAATGGAGAAGAAGATGAAGTATTTACGGCTGATGCCTACGTATCGGCAATGTCGGTTGACGTGATGAAGATTTTGGCACCTGCACGTTGGAAACAAATTGAATTTTTCCAAAAATTGGAAGGTTTAGAGGGTGTACCAGTGATAAACTTGCAGCTATGGTTTGACCGTAAACTGACTAAAATTGACCATCTGCTATTCTCGCGATCGCCCCTGCTCAGTGTTTATGCTGATATGAGTAACACCTGCCGCGAATACGCCAACCCCGACCGCTCAATGTTGGAATTAGTTCTAGCACCAGCCGCAGATTGGATTGCAAAATCTAATGAGGAAATTTTGCAAGCAACTGTTGCTGAACTGGAAAAATTGTTTCCTGACGACTTTACGGGAGACAATGGGGCAAAGCTGTTGAAATATCATATCGTGAAGACGCCACGCTCAGTTTACAAAGCAACGCCTGGTCGTCAAGAGTACCGTCCCTCACAAGTCACCCCAATTGCTAACTTTTATTTAGCAGGGAGTTACACAATGCAACGTTACTTGGGGAGTATGGAAGGTGCCGTACTTTCTGGTAAGCTGACAGCGCAGGCGATCGTCCGTAATACCGCCGAGGGATTTTCTGAAGGAAAACCCCTTCCTCCTTTCGAGGAAACAAGGCAAACCCCTGAAAAGGCTTTGGGTCGGTAGGACGCGCTACACGACTGCTGAAGCACATCCGGTGGCAAATTCAAAAAGCCTGCAAATGCAAACCCTTCAGCCTGCAACGAATGCTGAAACTGCCTGATTCCATCCCTCGCATGAAAACACCGGTCTCTGTGGACGAGTCCTATAAACTTTGTCGCCAGCTTATAGTCAAGTATTCCACGACTTTTTACATCGGCACTTTGCTGGTGGATAAGCCAAAGCGCAAACACATTTGGGCAATTTATGGTTGGTGTCGCCGTACAGACGAACTCGTGGATGGTCCCGCATCTGCTATGACCACACCAGAAACTTTGGATCTGTGGGAACAGCAGCTGGAATGGATTTTTGCTGGACACCCATTGGATAATCTTGATGTCGCTTTGGTGGATACTATTCAGCGTTTCCCGATAGACATTCAGCCCTTTCGGGATATGATTGCTGGTCAGCGTATGGACTTATACCGGAGTCGCTACGAAACCTTTGAGGAGTTACACCTTTACTGTTACCGCGTTGCTGGGACAGTCGGTTTGATGTCAACAGCAGTGATGGGCGTTGACACCTCCACAAACACGGCTCCGTGGAATTGTCATCAACAGCCTTATATCCCCACAGAAGAAGCGATTACTCTGGGAATAGCCCATCAACTCGCCAATATTCTACGAGACGTCGGGGAGGATGCAAGGCGGGGGCGGATTTATATTCCCCAAGAAGACTTGGCGCGCTTTAACTATACAGAGCAAGACCTGTTTAAAGGAGTGGTGGATGATCGCTGGCGATCGCTAATGCGCTTTCAAATTGCACGGGCACGCCAATTTTACGCCAAAGCAGAAAAGGGAATCTCTTACCTATCTGCCGATGCTCGCTTACCAGTATGGGCATCTTTGATGCATTACAGTCGAATTTTGAATATCATTGAACGCAACGATTACAATGTGTTCACTCGACGTGCTTACGTGCCTCAATGGCAAAAGTTACGTGCTTTGCCAGCTGCATGGTTACGAGCACAAGTCTTATGAGAAAGTTGTCATTTGTCCTTTCTCGTTTGTGATAACAAGTGACGAATGACAAATGACAAATAAGCTATTGACATTTAACCTTAGACTCTGTTAACATTAATCCTCGTGACCCTGGAGAGGTGGCTGAGTGGTCGAAAGCGACGGATTGCTAATCCGTTGTACAGTTCGTAAGGCTGTACCGAGGGTTCGAATCCCTCCCTCTCCGTTGATTAAGAAAAAATAAGGGAAAACAAGACAGGTTTATAAAAAACGAAGAACCTCACTCCCATTCTCTCTCCGCGATTTTGGCAAGGTGATGGGGGTGATGTGTTTTTCTTGTAAGTAATTAGGCGAACTTGATATGACTAGCGTAAGCGTTAAGCCCTCAGTGTTGCTGCGTTGGGCTTGACATTTTTCACTTCTCAGACATCCTCTAAAGGGGATGTTATTATTTATCATCTGGAGCCATTAAAGAATTTAATTCATCATTTAATTTGAATCTTACTTTTAGGCTCCTGAATAAATGAGGAGTGAAACTAAATATTATGCAAAAGATAAATGCTGCCTTTGCTCTGGCTTTGACAACCCTAGCAGTTGGTTTCCTAGCAGCTGCTTGCGATACAGCTCCCCCAACCAGCCCAACAGGTAATACTAATACCACAAGTGCCAGCCCAGGAGGAGGCTCAACGACAACAGCTACCAGTGGTAATGGGTTGAAAATTGGTTCCCTGCTACCAGCCACTGGTGACTTGTCTTCCATTGGACAGCAGATTATACCCTCAGTCCCCTTGCTTGTGGAAACTGTCAACGCTTGCGGTGGCGTTAATGATCAACCTGTGACTCTTGTTCAGGTAGATGACCAAACTGATCCTAAAGCTGGTGCTGCTGGTATGACCAAACTGGCAACTGTAGATAGAGTTGCAGGTGTTGTTGGTTCCTTTGCCAGCAGCGTTTCTACTGCTGCTGTCTCAATTGCTGCTCAAAATAAAGTCATGCTGATTTCTCCCGGTAGTACCAGCCCCGTATTTACTGAACAGGCAAAAAAAGGGCAATTTAAAGGTTTTTGGGCACGTACTGTTCCACCTGATAGTTACCAGGGACCAGCCATAGCCGCACTTGCTAATAAAAGAGGTTATAAAAAAGTTTCTACCGTCGTCATAAATAACGACTATGGCGTCGGCTTTGAAAAAGCATTTGTGCAAGCTTTTGAAAAATCGGGGGGAACTATTGTTAATAAAAACAACCCCGTCCGCTACGATCCTAAAGCAACCACCTTTGATACTGAAGCATCTGCTGCTTTTGCTGGTAAGCCTGATGCAGTCCTTGGCGTTTTTTACGTAGAAACAGGAAGTTTACTCCTAAAAGCAGCGTACCAGCAAGGTTTGCTGCAAGGAGTGCAGGTGATGCTGACAGATGGAATGAAGTCAAATGATTTTCCTGGACAAGTTGGCAAAACCAGTGATGGTAAATATATCGTATCTGGAGTGATTGGTACAGTACCAGGTTCTAACGGCAAAGCGTTAGAAGCTTTAAATAAACTCTGGCAATCTAAAAGAGGAGGCGCACCAGGTGAATTTGCTCCTCAAGGCTGGGATGCCGCCGCCTTGCTAGCACTAGCAGCACAAGCTGCTAAGCAGAATACAGGCGAAGGCATAGCCAGTAAAATCCGCGAAGTTTCCAATGGTCCTGGTACAGAAGTAACTGATGTATGCGAGGGACTAAAGTTATTGAAAGAAGGTAAAAAAATCAACTACCAGGGAGCTAGTGGTAACGTGGATGTTGACCAAAACGGCGATGTGATCGGTATCTACGATGTCTGGACAGTTGGGGACGACGGTAAAATCAAGACGATTGATAAAGTTAGCCCGAAGTAGAGGTTAAAACATAACAGGTATGGTGCCGTACTCTCGGCTAACGCACTGCCCAGAAGTTTAACAAAATTCGACAACAAATCCCCCACTATATCCTTATAGGTTAGTGGTGGGATCAAAGGAGGTCAATCAAACTGCTTACTCCAACCGTACAACTACCCTTACATGGTAAGCGCATTATCGTTACCGCACCTCGCAACTATGCCGCCAGGTTATCTGAGCAACTCATTAACCAAGGTGGTATGCCGTTTGTGATGCCAACCATCGAAACTTGTTCATTAGAAAACTTTACACAGTTAGATGCTGCACTGCAACGTATCGATGCATTTGATTGGATTGCTTTTACCAGCAGAAACGGTATCGATGCATTTTTCCAACGTCTGGAAGATTTGCAGATAAACCCCTTTAGATTGACAAATTGTCGATTATCTGCGATAGGATTGGACTCTGAAAGATTAGCAGCTTTGGGAGTCAAAGTCGATTTAGTACCGAAAGAACCCAGCCCAGCAGGAGTTATTGCTGAATTGGCTAAAATTCCGGATATTGCTCAGAAAAATGTCCTTGTCCCAGTTCCAGAAGTTGTAGGCGTACCAGAACCCGATGTGATTCCAAACTTTGTTGCAGGGTTAGAAAAATTGGGCATGAAGGTCACCCGTGTACCAACTTATAGGACGCGGTGTTTAGATAAAGATATTTATGAGGTTGAGTTAAATCTGATTCGGCAAGGCAAAATAGATGTCATTGCCTTTAGCAGCACTGCGGAAGTGGCAGGTTTTTTGCAAATGGTTGACTCGAAAAGTGATTACAAGCATTGCGCGATAAGCCCTTGGCTTAACGCTACGCGTATCGCCTGCTTTGGACCTTACACTGCAGCAAATGCAAAGAAATTGGGCTTAAATGTCTCAATAGTTGCCCAGGATTATAGTTCATTTGCAGGATTTGCTGAGGCGATCGCTCTTTGGGCACAGCAATAACTTTTTGGTATTAAATTCTTCGTACTCACTTGCGGCGGTTGGCATATAAGCTGAATTTGGCAAAGTTGCGGCGATGCTCCAGCAGGGAGCCGCCCCTTGGGCGATCGCCCATACGGGAGACTCACTCAGGGCGTCTGCCCAAAGGGCAGACGCCAGAGGCGTATCGCAAAAGTTTGTGATTGATTGACTTTTTTGGTTGATTACTTTGTCCTGGTGTCACAAACTCGATTGCGAGATTGATGGTATTTTATTTTTGCACAAACTCCTTTATCCCAATCGCGATACAAGCTATGACACTCAATTTATATTTACTGCGACATGGAGAAACTACTTTTAGTCAAAGTGGTAATTTCTGCGGAGAAACTGATGCGGAGTTGACCTCTGAAGGGATGCAGATGGCAGAGAGTTTTGCCGATGTTTATCAAAAATTGAAGTGGGAAGCGGTTTATGTTAGCCCGATGAAGCGCACAATTATAACTGCTAAGCCATTTTGTGATGCTATCGGTATGGATATGCAGTTGCGTGACGGACTTAGAGAAGGTAGCTACGGCAAATGGGAAACTAAGAGTAAATCGTTTGTCCAAGAGAATTATGCAGAAAACTATGTAAAATGGTTGACAGAACCGGCTTGGAATGCACCACTAAGTGGAGAAACTGCGGTAGATATTGCTAACCGTTCTATGCCTGTAATTGCTGAAATTCAAGAAAAACATCCCGAAGGTAATGTTTTAGTAGTATCCCATAAAGCTACGATTCGGATTATGCTTTGCAGTTTATTAGGAATTGATTTGGGACGCTATCGCTATCGGGTGAATATTTTGGTCGCGTCGGTAAGTATGGTTAAATTTGACGTTAATGGTCCTTTGTTAGAACTATTAGGCGATCGCCATCATATACCCGATCATATTCGCTCTCGTCCAGGAACATAATATTTGTCGTGGGGCTGTCTTGAGCGAAGCGTTCACATGTCGCAGCTAGTAGCTTAAATTGAACGTAAGCAAACCCAATAAACCCTCAACTATGCCCAAACCCAAAGTCTTCATCACTCGCCGCCTTCTCACCAAATTAGACCAACTGCAAGAGATTGCTACCATTGAAGTCTGGGAAGAACGCCAACCGCCTTCCTATAAAGTTTTACTAGAAAAAGTCAAGACAATTGATGGTTTGCTGTGCTTGCTGACAGACGAGATTGATCAGCAACTGATAGAAGCAGCCGGAACTTCTTTTAAAGTTATTAGCCAAATGGCAGTTGGATACGACAATATTGATATTCCCGCTGCGACTGCACGCAAAATACCAGTTGGTCATACCCCCGGTGTGTTAACAGACGCGACTGCTGACTTGACTTGGGCGTTACTCATGGCGGCTGCACGACGAGTGGTAGAAGCAGACCGATTTGTTTGTGGGGGTGAGTGGCGGACGTGGGAACCAAATTTGTTATTGGGACCGAACATCACAGGTGCGACATTAGGGATTGTTGGTTTTGGGCGTATTGGTCAGGCAGTTGCTCGTCGTGCCAAAGGGTTTGACATGAAAGTTTTTTATACCAGCAAACACAGATGTGACCAGGAGTTAGAAAAAGATTTAGGTGTGGAGTTTACTACGTTTGAACATCTGCTGCAAGAGGCAGATTTTGTGACAATTCATACACCATTATCGGATGAAACTTATCATCTTTTTAGCGTTCCCGAGTTTGAATTAATGAAGCAGTCTGGCATTCTCATCAACACAGCGCGGGGAGCAATTGTCGATCCAGAAGCGTTATACCAAGCGCTTGTAAGTGGTGAAATTGCAGGTGCTGCCATCGATGTCACCGATCCAGAACCGATACCAACTGATAGTCCTTTACTAACCTTAGATAACCTGATTATTACACCTCATATTGGCAGTGCTAGCCGTCAAACACGAGAAAAAATGGCAAATATGGCGATCGCCAACTTGATTGCTGGGTTGAAGGGAGAGCGATTGCCTAATTGTGTCAATCCTGATGTTTATTAATAGTATCTAGTACTCTATCAAGGCAACTTTGAGGGGTAGAAAAAAAACCACAAAGACAAGCCAGTGCGTTGGGCGGCTCCGCCGACTTGAAGCACCTGGCGTGCAAAGAGCGCAAAGGAAGAGGAAAAGAAGATGAATTTAAAAGTTGATAAACCAAGCATTGTTGGTTTGGCGGACTACTAAGATATAAATCCAAAGAGCTTCATACAATTTTACAATCTATTTTTTAGGAATTGCTGCTAGAAAACGACATCTTCGTAAAGCTGTGCGATCGTTCCTTCAAACTTAATACTGTGTAGTCGAAATGATTTATTTTCTGCTGTGTAAGATTGCAAAACCCACAGCCCTTCATCATTACGGCGGAAACACTCGACTCGCTGACGTTTGGTGTTAATTAAAACATACTCTTGGAGACTTTCTAAAGTTTGGTAATCGGCGAATTTGTCTCCCCGGTCAAAGGCTTCAGTCGAGTCAGATAAAACTTCGACAATTAAACAGGGAAATTTTTTATACGCAGGAGTTTCTTGATCTCGTTGGTCGCAAGTCACCATCACATCGGGATAGTAATATCGATTTATAGATTCGATACGTGCTTTCATATCGGCGATGTAAACACGACAACCTGAGCCACGTACATGATTACGCAGGAGAGCAAATAGGTTACCCGCAATAGTAACATGGGAGTCAAGCGCTCCAGCCATTGAGTAGATGTAGCCGTCGATATATTCATGTTTAATCTCGCTGTGTTCCTCCATTTGGAGGTATTCGTCGGGGGTGATATAGATTTCAGGTGAAGCAACCATATTTAACACCTCAAGTGGGAAGTACCCATTAGTATAGTAATCCCATTTAATTCGTGATAATTGAAAGCCACAGATCCCCGACAACTCTTACGAAGTCGGGGATCTTGTTTATCACAAATGATTTAGGATCGCTATATCATCCTTCGCAGTAGCAGACTAAGCCACTACCATTTGTGTCGGATATGGTCGTAAATCTTTACATATTCTTCTCCTGGATGATTCCAAGAGTAGTCATACTCCATACCCGCAAGGGCAAGTTTGCGGAACTCTTCTGGATTGTTGTACCACAACTTCAAAGGACGTTCCAACGAAAATTCAAGCGCATGATAATCTGACTGGTAGAACACATATCCATTGCGTTCTTCTGGTGGTTTGGTTTGGTCGTAGTCTTTATCAAACACAGTATTAACTAGTCCACCGACTCCGCGAACTATAGGTACAGTACCGTACTTCAAGCCAATCATTTGAGTGAGTCCACAAGGTTCATAATTACTGGGGACAATAATCATATCTGCCCCAGCATAAATGAGGTGGGATAATTCTTCGTTAAAGCCAAGTTCTAAATGAACATCAGGATTATTGTTCAAAAAGTCTTTTTCATGGCGGAAATGATTATTAATGCTTGACTCTGTTGCTGAACCCAACAACACAAATTGTGCTCCATTGTGGAGAGCGTAATAAATTGCGTGATGGACAAGATGAACGCCTTTTTGCTCATCTAAACGACCAATGTAGGAAATGATTGGCTTCTCAACATCCTGCAATAACAGCCGCTCTCGTAAAGCTTTTTTATTCTTGGCTTTTTCTTCAAAATTGTCTTTGGTGTAGTGAGAGGGAATGTATCGGTCTGTTTCAGGATTCCAAAAATCATGATCAATGCCGTTTAGTACACCAGTGAATCTATCTTGGTGTAGATGCAAGGTGTGACCTAATCCATAGCCAATGTCAGTGTAACGAGCTTCCCAAGCATGATGTGGTGAAACTGTGGTCACAGCATTGGAATAAACAATGCCCCCTTTCATAAAGTTCAGGGCAAAGGGATTGAAGTTATCCTGGAGCTTATCAGACTGGAAGTAGTAAGACTCTTGGTTTAAACCTGTTGCCCAAAGAGTTTCAACTCCAGCAGATCCCTGATGCTTGAAGTTGTGGATAGTGTAGCAAACCCGTTGGTACTCCATCCCATAATATTTGTACATTTCATACAGCATCACAGGAATTAAGCCCGTCTGCCAGTCATGACAATGGATAACATCAGGTTGCTTGTTGCTTTGAAGCAGAAATTCCAAAGCGGCTTTGCTGAAGAACGCAAAGCGCATATTGTCATCGTTAGATCCGTAATAGCAGCCGCGATTGAAGAAATTATCCCCAGAGTGGGGTTCAATAAAGAAACACAGCCGCCCGTGTACCCAGCCACAATAAACTGAACAGTGAATTGCACCGCCGTACCAAGGTACCCACAAGTTCGTGAAGGCGTCATGGAGTCCCCAAATGTGGTCATAACGCATGCAATCGTACTTCGGCAGAATGAGTTCGACGCAATGTCCCCGGTTTTCTAGTTCCCTGCTGAGTCCGTAAACAACATCGCCTAAACCTCCAGCTTTGATAACAGGAGCGCACTCCGAGGCAATTTGTACGATGTACATCTCTCTCCTCGCTTAACAAAAATTTACTTTTATTATCCTTTCGATCATGACACAAAAGATGTATCCATTGGCAAGTCACTTACCCAGTCATTAGGTACAAATCTGAAAAAATGACATGATTTGTATTATTTGTTAGGAAATATTTTTGACAAGGGAGGAAACAGGGAATAGGGAACGCTTAACAGTGAACAGTTATCAGTTACCAGTTACCAGTGAACAATTGATCACTGTTAACTGATAACTGATAACTGATAAAAGTGTACCTACTGGAGTTTAGACTAGTTCCCGGTGCGAAACTCAGAAGGCTGATTCTATCAAGCATAAAAACCAAGGTTTTGGTTCCTGGAAACATCTTAAATTCGTACCCTTATTTTTTGGAAATTTAGTTTTGCACCGGGAACTAGTCTAAACTCCAGTACCTAGCTTCGCAAAAATCTTTGGAGGAGTCCTATACCAAGTTCGCTTAATCGCTACCTTGTATTTTGGGGTAGACTAATGGGAATTATTTTAGATAAGTTGCACTTTTTTCTTTGCATTCTTGGGAATATTCCTACTTTTACTTGAGTGCATCACCTGATTTCACATCAAACCAGTGGATATTCTGGGGCGGCAAAGCTAATCTAATTTCTTCATTATTCCATTTTTGCTCTGGGGGTAACAATGCACGTATGGTCAACGGTTCTGTTTCAGCAGTTGCAACACGCACACTGACCAAGTTATGCATACCCAAGTTTTCCACCAGATACACTTGTCCTTGGATAATCTGTGTATCATCGGGTTGTGCAATGCGGACGTGTTCTGGACGAATACCTAAGATAATTTCTGGTGGAACTGTTGGTATATCTGGCAAAAGTATGTTTGCATCACCTAAGATTGCTGAACGTCCCTTACAAGGTAGCGTGAGCAAATTCATTTGCGGACTGCCAACAAATCCAGCTACAAATAAATTAGCTGGTTGGTTATAAATGCGTTCTGGTGGGTCGAGTTGCTGAATCAGTCCGTCGTTGAGGACAGCGACTTTTGTTGAAAGCGTCATTGCTTCTGTTTGGTCGTGAGTCACGTAGACTACTGGGGCTTTTTGGGCCGCAAATATTTGTTTTATATCTGCGCGGACTCGTTCCCGCAGGAGTGCATCTAGGTTACTGAGTGGTTCATCCAGCAAGTAAACTTGGGCGCGACGCACTAAGGCCCGACCGACGGCGACTCGCTGTCTTTGTCCCCCGGATAATTGACCAGGTTTACGCTGTAATAATTCTTCTAATCCCAAAAGTTTTGAAACTTCCGTGACTCGCTGTTGAATTTCAGTGCGAGGAGTTTTTTTCAGCTTTAGTCCAGAAGCTAGATTTTCGTACACGGACATATGGGGATAAAGGGCATAGCTTTGAAACACCATCGCCATATTGCGATCGCCTGGTTGCTTAAATGTAATATCCTCATCCCCAAGAAATATCCGACCACGAGTCGGTTCCTCCAACCCTGCAATCATTCGCAGTGTTGTAGACTTACCGCAGCCACTCGGACCAAGTAAAGTCAGAAATTCATTGTCATCTACAGTTAAACTCACATCTTTAACTGGAATGACTTTGGAAGTATAAGTCTTATTTAAGTTTTGTAGTTCCAGTTTCGCCATAATGATTTATCTTTTGATTATTTGTTGATTATAGGAATCCGGTTTGATTTGGTGAATTGACAAAGTAGAGGTAGGGAACAGGGAACGCTTAACAGGGAACGCTTAACAGGGAACACCCGAATGCTTAACATAAACTCTACTGAATTCCGTTCAAAATCAAATAGGAATCCTATATCTGTTAATTATCCCTTAACAGCACCAGCGGTCAAACCTTGAATAATCTTGCGCTGAAAGAACAAAACCAGTAAAACTAAGGGTAATGTTCCAATGACGGTTGCTGCAGCAATCGGACCATAGGGAATTTCAAAAACTGTAGCACCACCTAATTGTGCTGCTGCAACAGGAATTGTTTTCATCTCTTCACGGGTAATAAACGTGAGAGCAAAGATAAACTCATTCCAGGCAAAAATAAATGTTAGAATTCCCGTCGTTACCAAAGCAGGAAGTGTCATAGGTATTAATATTTGTATTAACATTTGCAAAGTGTTATAGCCATCCACTCTTGCAGAATCTTCTAAGTCTTTTGGTAACTGCTCAAAAAAGCTACGTAACACTAAAATTGTTAATGGTAAGTTGATAGCAGTGTAGGGAATAATCAAGGCTAAATAGTTGTTCCCTAGATGTAACTTTTGGATAATTTCCAAAAGTCCCAAGAATAATAAAATTCCTGGAAACAAAGTCACAATCAGAATACCTGCAAGGATAACTCTGCCACCCCAAGGACGCAACCGTGCTAAAGCGTAAGCAGCAGGCGCACCCAGAACTAAAGACAAAACCGTAGAAACAACTGAGACAAAGGCACTATTTAATATGTAGCGCACAAACGGACGACGAGTGAATAATTCCGTGTAGTGATTGAGAGTGATTCGAGAGGGAAAATAAATGGTAGGAACTTTTGAAATATCTTGATTCACTTTGAATGAAGTTAGTACTTGCCACATTGCTGGTGCTAAGCAGAAAACGACTACTAGGGCAACTACTATCCAAAGCAAAATGTTTTCCCAAGATTTTTTTACTTTTGTTTTTTTTGTGGTTTTGGTAGTTAAAGTTTCCTGATGAACAGTCATAGAGATTTTCTATTTGAGTTTGTCATTTATATTTTTAACACCAAGCAGTTATCAGTTATCAAGTAACTGATTTAAAAGGTATTGACACGAGATTTTTTGAGCAAAAAACTAGCAATAATTACCGCTGCAACTAGTAACAGGAACGTACAAACAACCAAAGCTGCTCCGTATCCAAAATCTAAGTAGCGCATGATGGTAGAATAAATATACAGCGACACCACTTCCGTTGCACCACCTGGACCACCCCCAGTCATTACAGCAATCAAGTCATAAACTCCAAAAGCTTGAGCAAACCGAAACAATGTGGCGATGAGGATTTGCGGTATCAACAAAGGCAGAGTAATTTGATAGAAGCTTTGCCAACGTGTTGCACCGTCAATTGCATGAGCTTCGTATAAGTCGGGTGAAATCGACTGCAAACCAGCTAATAACAAGATACTGATAAACGGAGTCGTTTTCCAGACATCTCCAATTATCACGGCTATCATTGCCAATGTCGGGTCTCCTAACCAGTTAATTCCACTTTTAATCAAGCCTAGCCGCATTAAAATATCGTTGACAACTCCAAACTGATCATTGAAAATCCAAGCCCAAGCAAGACCAATAAGAGCAGTAGGTAAAGCCCAAGGTAGGATAGCAATTGTACGCACCACACCCCTGCCAAAAAACTGCCTGTTCAACACTAAAGCTATACCTAATCCCAACAGTAGCTCTAGCAACACTGTTGCAAAAGTAAATACTGTTGTCGTCCCGAAAGTCTGCCAAAAACGACCATCCCCCGACATCCGTACATAATTGCTAAAACCAGAAAAGACGGGTTGCAGATTTGTTGCTAAATTTTGGGTAAAGAAACTTAACCAAAAAGCACGAACTATTGGATATCCAAAGACAAACAACAGTAACAGCAACCCAGGTACCAAGAAAATCCACGCTGTTCGTTGTTCTCGACTTCTGATCGTTTGTAGATTAGTCATTAGTTATTGTATAAGCCTGGTATACAAAGTTTCTCATCAATTAGCCTTTAGCTTTTAGTAGTTGCCTAGTTTCACTAGCCGCAGCTTGCATTGCGAACTCAGGAGTCATGCGATTTGTGAGTGCTGCACTCAGGTAACGTTGCAAAATATCTGATGCTTGAGCATATTGAGCAATGGGTGGACGTAAAACGGCTTTATCAGCTATTTTAAGTAACTCAGGATAATAGGGGTATTTACTAACAATTTGTGGATCTATAAACAGAGAACGTCGGCTTGGTACAAAACCCGCTTTCAAAATAAACTGGCGCTGTGCTTCTTCGCTGGTAAAAAATTGAATTGCTTTCCAAGCTTCTTTAGGATGTTTTGATAATTTAGCAATTCCCAGACCCCAACCACCTAAACATCCTCCTCCACTGTTTCCAGGGGTAGCAACCATTGGTTTAATGCCAATTTTACCTTTGAGAGGAGAATCTTGAGCATTTGCTAATGGCCAAACATAAGGCCAACTGCGTAAAAATGCTGCTTGACCACTTTGAAATATGCGTCTGGTATCTTCTTCGATATATGTTGTTACTCCAGACGGAGAAATTCCTTCTTGAATCGTGTCTTTGAGAAAGGCGATCGCTTTTACTGTCTCTGGTTTATCTAGCCCCACTTCTAAAGTATCAGGCTTCACCCAAAATCCACCAAAACCTTGCAAAACTTCCACAAACATAGCAGCTGAACCTTCATACTGGCGACCTTGCCAAAGGTAACCCCAATTAACTTTTTGTTGTTCTTTTAAGGACTTAGAAATTTTCACTACGTCTGCGAATGTTTCTGGTGGTTTAAAACCTGCTTGTTTGAGCAAGTCTTCGCGGTAGTAGAAGACTCCAGCATCGCTTCGCACAGGAATTCTGTAGAGTTTACCTTCGTAACGTCCGCCTTCTACATCTTTGGGTGAGAATGCTGCTAATTCTGTTTTTGTGAGGCGATCGCTCAAATCTAATAACCATCCAGCCGCTGCAAATTTGGGTGTCCAAATAACATCCATATTAACCAAATCATAAGGAGAATCTCCCAAAATAAATGCTGAGGTATAAAGGTCTTCTAGTAAATTCGTCGAATTGGGACCTTCAACAATATTAATACGAATACCTGGGTTTTTTTCTTCAAAATCTTTGACGATACCTAGCTTCCAAGGTTGAGCATCAGGAGCAGTCATCAGCATATTTAGGACAACTGGTTCCTGCGGTATGGCTTTTGGAACGGAAAGCAAGATGATGCCCAGTAGAACAGCAAATAATATTCCTGTGCGCCATTTGAGTTTTCGTAATTTTTTCAGCTTTTGTTTTATTTTTTGGATTTTAGACATTTTTAGCAAAATATCTCTATTCTAGGAAAAAATTTTTTAAAGGTTCTGACTGAAATATTCTACTCTAGGATTTGCGACTAGAAAATTTACTTAAATATTTTTTCGGAATGTATCACCGAGCTAAGGTAGATAATAAAGATCAGGCTTGTTGCATAATAGTTTATGAAGCTCGACTTGCAGAAGTTTTACCTGGCTTGCAACCCAAGCAAGACCTTAGTTGTGAGCAATCCTCTCGATAGACAATATTATATTGATTTTGCCTCAGTGCGGGGTGGCAGGATAATTGAAGAATTAAAAGAAAATATTACATTTTTTTCGCCCGATGAGCCAACTTGTGAGCTATTCACGGGACATATCGGCTGCGGTAAGTCTACAGAACTGTTGCGGCTGAAAGCAGAATTAGAGGAAAAAGATTTTTTTGTCGTTTATTTCGAGTCCAGTCAAGACTTAGAATTGGGTGATGTGGATATTGCTGATATTATGCTGGCAATCGCCCGCCGAGTTAGCGAAAGTCTTGAAAGCATTGAAACACTGGAACTGGACGAACCTAAAGGGTTGAAAAGTTTACTTCACGGTATCACCAAACTCTTGCAAGCACAATTGGAAGTCTCGGCAGAAGCATCCATTCCGCTGGGTATTGGTAAAATTACAGCCAAAGCAAAAAGCAGTCCAGAACTCCGTAATAAGTTAAGAGAATATCTCGGACCTCGAACCAAAGGAATTTTAGACTCAATTAATGAGGAACTACTGCAACCTGCTGTTGAAAAACTCAAGCAACAGGGCAAAAAAGGACTTGTGGTTATCGTTGATAATCTTGACCGTGTAGAGAATTCTCAAAAACCCTGGGGAAGACCACAACCAGAATATCTATTTGTAGATCGCGGAGAACAGTTACGTCAACTCAACTGCCATGTTGTCTATACTATGCCCCTTTCGTTGAGATATTCAAATGACATAGAAAGATTAACCCAGCGATTTATGGTCAATCCCAAGGTACTGCCAATGGTGCCTGTGCTGGAACGAGACGGTAGTGTTTTTCACCAGAAGGCGACTTCGTCATTAGTTATTGGTCATTAGTCATTAGTATGATTAAATACGAAAAATCATGTAGCGCAGCGGTTCCTCTTAGGAACTAAAACTACTAAGACTCGCGACTAAGGACTAATGAGTTCGATTTCCCCCCGGCTTTTTATGAAATTAAACGGAGTGAAAATTTCATAGCCGGGGGATGAGTGAAGAAGGAATATATTTACTCAAACAAATGGTGCTAGCAAGAGCTTTTCCACATGTACCAGAAGGGTACCGTTTAGAGGATGTCTGAGAAGTTTCTGATAGGTGATTTTGATCACGTAAGTTGCTTGAGCATTAAACGAATCATGGCAATATAAATGAATGTTTCTGTCGTCTGAGGTAAAATTTCATAATCTTTACTTAATCGTCGGCACCAATTAAACCAACCAAAAGTTCTCTCAACAAGCCAACGTTTAGGTAAAACTACAAAACCTTTCTAGCAGTCAAGCTCTTATTGTTGCTGGCAATGATGGCAAGTTGGTTTTGAATTTGGGTTTAGATGATTTACTAAAACAAGGTTGCAACATAGCAGGTGATTATCTCAAGAATAACCCGAACGTTGACAAGAGCGATCGCACTCTCTGCGACGACATCAAGTAAACAACCCCAAAGTTAATCCACCACAGACGCGTTAACAAAAAATTCCCCCACAACTCTAAGCGACTTATACAGTCTTGAGAGATGTGGCGGAACAGCTAGGGATTTATTGAGGAACTATCACAATTAGAAAAAGCTTTTTAAGCCTCAGATTTAGTTTTCCCATCAGGAAGTTTCTCGTTAATCAACGGCTGTTAAATTTCTTTCCCAGACAATTGGCGCATGTGCCAATCTCGTGATTGCTGATGCAGAATTTCTAATTCTTCTTGAGATAGTATCTTAAGATGTCCCAAAACAATGACCATCCTTGCTTGAGACTGAAGTTGATTGCGGTGACGATTAAGAAAATCCCAGTAGAAAAAATTGAAAGGACAAGCATTTTTCCCAACACGCTCGTTGGGATTATAAGCACATCCTTTACAATAATCACTCATCTTGTTTACATAGTTCCCAGATGCAGCGTAAGGCTTAGATGCCAAGATTCCACCATCAGCAAATAGCCCCATACCAATCACATTTGTCTGCATCACCCAGTCATAAGCATCAATAAACATGGCATGAAACCAATTTTCCACCGCTTGGGGCGAAAGCCCTGCAATCAGAGCAAAATTACTCAGAACCATCAGCCGTTGGATATGATGAGCATAACCAGTACGTAACAACTGAGTGAGTACCTGGTGCAGACAATTCATCTTCGTTTCACCCGTCCAGAAAAACTCAGGTAAAGGTTGGGTGTGATCAAACCAATTTTTTTCTGGATAATCTGCACTCACAAAATGGTAGACACCATGCATGAATTCCCGCCAACCCATGATTTGACGGATGAAACCTTCTATGCTGTTCATAGATAGTTGGTTGTCATGGTAAGCTTTCTCTGCTGCTTTAATAACTTCCAAAGGTTGGAGTAACCCGATATTCAGGTACGGGGATAGCATAGAGTGCCACATTGTCTCCTCCCCTGTCACCATTGCATCCTGGTAAGGACCAAACTCTGGTAGACGATTTTTGATAAACCAGTCTAATATTTCGAGTGCTTGAGAACGAGTGACTCCCCAGCGAAACGGTTCTACTTCTCCGTAAAGTGGAAAACAAAGAGATTTAACGTGTGCAATCACATCCTGAGTAATCTCATCTGGTTCAAACCACTTTGCTGGTGGCGTATTCAACTTACCTTTTGGCGGTTGACGATTCTGTTTATCTAAATTCCACTCTCCCCCGACTGGCTTATCTCCCTCCATCAAAATTTTAAAACGTCGTCGTCCTTCTCGATAAAAGCCTTCCATTCTTAAACTTTTACGACGTTTCGCCCAGGTTGTAAACTTTTCGACACTCCATAAAAAATGATTGTTAGGAATAAGAGTAATTGTGCAATCTAAAGAAGCAAAATTTTGAATCATTTGGGTGAATGGTTTATCATTTGGCGTCATCACCCGCAACTGAGTGATTTGGTTTTCCTTAATCCATTCTTGGAGTGGTGTTTCAAAATCTTCTGTTAATTTGTATGTGACTGAATAACCAAATTCTCGTAATTCCTCAGCAAAATGTCGCATTGCAGACCAAATCAACACCAGCTTTTGCCGATGGTAAGGGCGTTCTTGGACATGACGCAGCGACTCAATCATAATAACAGGCACTTTATCTTGACAACTTTGCAGTGCTGCTTGTTCTATCCAAAGTTGATCGCCTAATATCCAAACACCAATGGTCATGTTCTCCTCTATGTCATGTAAAAAAAGTTCACCCTTCCCGACTTCGTAAGAGTTGTCGGGAATCTTGTTGTGTACGAATAGTCAAATTTCTTATCAAATCTCTTAAGATTTTGCTTTCAATAATTTGCTAATCTTGCCTGTATCCACTCAATATCTGGTTTTCCAAATGCGGGTGGTGGTGGTTGTTGACTGTAATCAATCGATAAATCGTATTTACAACAAACATTCCTCATCATTAGACTTAGCTGTTGCTCAAATGCAGTTTGGTTCTTTACCTCGTGAGGATTGGTAGTGTATCGAGGGGAGATTTGGTGGGCTACACTTCCAGCAAGCGACTGGTTCAGGACCAGGCTATCGTAGACCTGTCTTGATTATCCAAGATGACGCATTTAACCGCAGTCAAATTCAAACTGTGATTGTGGTTGTCCTCACCTCAAACACAGAGTTAGCAGAAGCGCCAGGAAATGTTCTGCTAGTACGAAAAGCAACAGGGCTACCACGTGATTCGGTTGCTAATGTTTCTCAGATTATCACAGTTGATAAATCTTTACTCACTGAACGGGTATGTTCTTTGCCTTCTGACCTTCAAGAACAGGTGGATGAAGGTTTGCGTTTAGTTCTTTACCTTTAAAAACCTATCAACTGCAGGTATTGAAACCAATTCCACCTCCATCATCACGACTGCTTTTTCGTCAACTGCTGCACCAACAACTGTACCCCCAAAGCCAGCAACCCGATCGCCACTATCGCAAATACTGCAGTTCCTAATGCCATAACACCCACAACTAAGGTACGCACTGCAGAAGAAATCTTCAGTACTATAACGTTATCTGAATGAATGGGTTTGGTTGCAAAACTTGTCGCTGTGGCAATCATTAGAGAGTATAATCCATACCCAAGTGCTCCCGAAATCATTGCCCCAATCACACAACGTAAGGGACTTGATTGAACCTGCGTTTGAGCTTCTGTTTGTTGTGTTAGATTTTCGTCACTCATAAAATCTTCGCGTCCTTTGCCTGTTTCTGGTTATCATATCCTGACACTGATGATGCTATCTGAATTCCATGTGAAGTCATACGAGTCACAAACAATTCTAAATCTTCATCAGGAATAGTCTCCCTCACACGAAGTTTCACCTGTTCAGCCTGCTGTTGCGATTCGCAAATCGCAAATACACTAGGACCAGAACCAGACATCATTGTCCCCAAAACACCAGCGCTAGCAAATGTCTCCCGCAATTGTAAGACTTGCGGATACTCTGGTAACACCACACGCTCTAAATCATTACGTAGCTTTTGAGCAATTTCCGTTGCGTCCTGATTGAGGATAGCTTTGACTATTGGTCCAGAGTGTATCGCTGCTGCGCGATCGCTTAAACTGTGGATATCATTAAGATAGGAATCACCAAATTGTTCTCGATAGCTTTTGTATGCCCAAGGGGTAGAGACTGCGAGACTACGGTATTTAGCTAATACTATATATATGTTGTTTAAATTGGGAAGCGCAGAAAGTTGCTCACCTCTTCCTGTGGCGATCGCTGTTCCACCCGCCACACAAAACGGCACATCTGAACCAAGTTGTGCTCCCAATTCCTCTAACTCTGACTGAGTTAGCCCCAACTTCCACAGCAAATCTATTCCCACTAGCACCGCTGCTGCATTTGTCGAACCTCCAGCTAACCCGGCTGCAACAGGTATGCGCTTATTGATGGTAATGTTCACACCGCTATATTTGGCAAAGACTGATGGAAACTCTCTGGCCATAAGTTCTGCCGCTTTGTATGCGATATTAGTTTTATCTGTAGGAACTTCCGGATGGTTGCAACTAACGCGGATAGCTTGTCTATCGCTCGCTTGTACAGAAATTTCGTCAGATAAATCTATACTTTGAAGTATCATGACTAACTCATGATATCCATCAGTACGGGCACCAATAATTTCTAGATGTAAGTTAATTTTGGCAGGGGCGATAAGGGTGTAAGAACGCATATTTAACAAATCAGTGAGCAGTGAACAGTGAACAGTGAACAGTAAACAGTAAACAGTAAACAGTGAACAACTGATAACTGATAACTGATAACTGATAACTGTTTTAACTTGACTCGTTACTCAGGAATGATAACTCATTTGCTAGAGTTACCCATTGACTAACACTGAGGTCTTCAGCGCGAGCTTGAGGGTTTATCTGTAATTTTTCCAGTAATTGTGACAGGCGATCGCGCTCTACAACTGATTGCAAATTATTTCGTAACATTTTACGTTTTGAGCCAAAGCCCAACTTCACCAAAGTTTCTAGTTGTCGCGTATCTGTGGCTGGTGGTTCCACAAGACGTGGAACTAAGCGCACGATTGCTGAGTCTACTTTGGGTGGTGGCTGGAATGCTCCAGCCGGGACAGTATAAATTAACTCGCACTTTGCTAAATACTGAACTCGTACCGATAGCGCCCCAAATGCTCTTGAGCTTGGTTTTGCTACCAGCCTTTCGGCAACTTCTTTTTGTACCAACAGCACTATCAAGTCATAAGGTTGGGGGTTTGGGTTACTAATTGTCCCCAAAAGTTTTTCTAGAATTGGTCCTGTAATATTGTAAGGAATATTAGCTACAACTTTATTCTGCTTGCCAAACGCCGCAAAAGGTGATATTAAGGAAGGTAAATCTAGTTCTAGAAAATCTCCTTGCACGAGTAAGAAATTTTCTTGGCGTCCGAATTGTTTTGTTAGGCGATCGCACAAATCCCGGTCTATTTCCACTGCAAGCAAAGATTGTACCAAAGGTAATAGACGGCGAGTCAGAATTCCTGTACCAGGACCAATTTCCAGAACGCAGTCAGTAGATTGTAACTGAGAAGCTTGAATAATTTCGTTAAGAGCTTTTTCACTTTTGAGCCAATGCTGTGCAAAGACTTTGCGTGGTCTTACTTTTTGAAACTCTTTTTCTATCATGCTTCTAGCCTTTGTGTGAACTACCGACAATTATCCGTCAAGGAAGTGTGGGCTTTTAGCATCCTCGTGTTAAGAATTGCGGTTATCGCGTACTCCTTTGCCAAATGAAACGCTTACGCTGTATTCATTTTGAGAGAAGTCTGATCGCCGGAAGCCGGCGCTCAGAACTTAGGTGATTTTGAATTTTGTTAGCGCACCGCTGCGCAGCACATTTTGAATTTTGAATTCCGCCTTGCGGTACTAGGTTCCTATTGTCAACTTCGTACCGTTGCGTGAAAGTGTTGTGGATACTGTTTTACTCACAAGGTTATTGGTTGCGGTAACTTGATAGTCTCCAAGGAAGCCCCGGATTTTGTATTCTCCATTGGCGTCAGTTTTCCCAACCACGTCAGTCCACCACTCTTTATAAACCAAGTCCATGTAAACCTTGCCGCTCAACTTAAGGTTCCAGTCCCTGTCATAGATTGGTCCATTTTCAAACCATTGTGCACGATCCCAAAAACCCCACATTATGAAGCCATTTGTCGCCGGATGGCCAAAAGCAGCCGTCAGACAATCGCGCGTTATGTCAGCCTGTGACTGCTTATCAGAGGTAAAAATATCGAATTCAGTAATTTTAATTGGAAGGTTGAATTTAGCTAAGCGGTCAAGGATGCTTACCAACTGTGGTATCGAAATAATACCATCCATTAAGTGAGATTCTATACCAATACCTCCTAATGGTGCGCCGTTGTTAAGTAGGTACTGAATCTCACTTTCATATTGGTCACCCTGAGTGCTATTGTTATAGAAATTCTCGTTAATGTAGAGAACGGCATTTGGATCTGCCTCATGAGCGGCTTTAAACCAATCTACAATAACCGACGGACCGAGAATGTTCTGAAAATCGTGATTGTCAGATGGCTCATTGACAACATCCCAGTCGTTTATCTGGCCTTTTAAATACGCTACCTCGTCACGGATATGGGTAATGATAGTATCGCGCAAAACCTTATCGGCGACTGCCTGTCCCTGCTGTTTCAGCGTATTGTTGTACAGGGTTTCCAAGCTGGGTGGCGAATTGTGAAAACTCCCCCAGACAAGATTGTGACCACGTACTGTCAGGTTTTTGTCCCTAAGCCACTTGAGAGTTTCGATGGCTCGTGGACGTAACTCCAAGTTATCCCACTTTGGCCACTTAAGACCATTTTCGATCACCCCTTGATTGAATAGCTGTGGGATACTGTCTCGATACTTGTTAGCATCAGGGTTCGTTGAACCTGAATATACAATGTTTTCGTCAACTGCGCTACCAAAGTTGTAGGCGTGGCGCTTCATAGCAACGTGTACGTCTGCATTAGGGATAGGTGTACCGTTGGCATTGGTCACTACGACCGTCAAATCACCTTTGCGGTATGTGTTGATATTGTTCGCAGCAGCTTGACGCCACGCATCATTAGAGGAAACCTGTGCAATGAGGTTATTGCCTTTTGTCTGCTGAACTGGGGGAACCGCTTCTTGCGCTAGTGTCAGTGTAATATGAATACCGAATACGATGAGAAAACTGACGAAACCCGATAGCAGTATGCGACTTGTTTGTCGCCTTCGTTTCCATTTCTGCTGCTTGTTGTGATCACGCATATTCACTCTTTGTTGCTTATTTTGATACAAGTGGTTTGATTTGAAAGCGAACTATTAGCTCAATCAGCATTGGCATATTACATTAATGTTCGATAAGAAATTATTTAGTGTGTGTAAAGATTCAGGTCGAAGAAAAGGGGTGTAGGGGTGTAGGGGAAACAAAAGCTCTGGGGAAGGAGAGGGGACACAGACCACAGAAACAGAGGTGCTTTACGTAGTAAAGCACCTTTTTATTCCTTGCTCCCTGCTCCGGTACTCCTTGCTCCCTGCCCCCTACTCCCTACTCCCTGCACCCTAAATACGGTTTTCCCTACCTGTCAAGTACGGTTTTGACTTATCATTTTTTATGTAAACGACTTGCAATGTTTGTTTACAATCCGTTACATTAGTTAATAAGAAAAACAAATTAAGGAAAAAACGATGACAGGACGCACTTACGTTGTAGAAGAAGGCAACAGATTAAACAACTATGCCATTGAACCCAAGATGTACGTGGATCAAAAGCAGACGTTTGGCTTCACTAAGTATGCTGAGCTACTTAATGGACGTTTAGCAATGATTGGTTTTGTCTCGCTTATAGTGCTTGAAGTTTTGACAGGACATGGTTTGATTAATTGGATCGCAAGCCTGTAATAACGAACCAGAATTTTTAGAAAACGATCAAATCAATTTGTATAAATCAAACAAAAGTGAACAAATGATTACAAAAACTGACTTTAACTTACCCAAAAACGAGCTTGTTGGACCTGTTGTATTTAGACCTGATTTCAACAAATCTGAAGTAATCACTGTTAACCAAGCTTGGTCATTATTTTTCACTGGTGGTCAAGAAGATAAAGTACTGGGAATAAACCCTGAATTGGGCCGTTTTTTCACTTACCTATTCATTGGTGTTGGAGTAGCGGGAACTCTATGGGCTACCATTTTCAACAGCCTTGCATGAATAGCTCTCTCAAGCTTGTAGTTAACGTAAAATCTTCAAAGAAGTCCTGGTTACCTTAACCGGGACTTCTTTTTTTGGAGTAGAATCTACGCAAATACAAACGCTCTACTCGTTTCATTTCAGGCTTATTTCGTGAAAAATTCTCTGCTTAACATTCACAGCGTAATCATCAATAGTTGCAGTGTAGTTAAGTACTGAACTAGATTTAAGGCTAAGAAGTGATTTCACTAGAGGAAAATTGTATGGGCGATAAGCGTTTGCGTAGCGCGCCCTTCGGCGCTAGCTTGCTGCCAAAGGCAGATTGCGATCAACTCAGCAACTCAAATAACTTGGGTGCTAAGTTTGAAGGTTTTTTTCTCCAGATGGTTAAGCCGGGATTAGAACACAGAGTTCGAGAAATTGTTACCAAAACACTGGGTTCAAATTGGAAGGTTAAATCAATAGGAGATAATCGTACCGAGTTTGAAGTCAGCAAAAAAGGAGATACACTATCAGTTAAAGAAGCTTGGGATAAAACATATCATTTGCGTTCTCAACCGGGAGTTGTGGATGCACAGCCATTATTTGCTGTTCCTCTACCGTCTTCTGACTGGAATCAAGAGTCAAAACAGCCAGTTGGAAACTTTGCTCATCAAGCTTTACTAGATGAGAGTAGTGATCCAGAGTGGAGTCTCAAGCAACTTCGAGTTTTTGAGGCATGGTCACGCTTTTTCCCTGACCCGAATCTACCTCCAGGACATGGGGTTATCATTGGGCTTCCTGATACAGGTTATACGCAACATCCAGAAATTTTGGCGAATCTTTTCCTTAAACAAAGTTACGACTTTCTCAAGAACGACAAAGACCCAACGGACGAACTGGAAAAACATCCAGGCGAAGTTATAAACAATCCAGGTCATGGCACATCAACAGCGAGTGTTATGATTAGCCCAAAAGGGGCACAAGCCAATTACCCAACTGGAAAATTTGTGACGGGAGTGGCATCTGGTGCCAAAGTAATACCCCTTCGAGTATCATACTCAGTTGTTCTATTAAGTGTAACTAATCTTGCTGACGCGATTGAGTACGCGGCTGGTTATGGTGTCCATGTGCTTTCAATTAGCCTAGGAACTGGATTGTTTAACCAGCGCCTGCGGAGTGCGATCACATATGCCCAAAAACGGGGGGTTATTGTCGTAGCTGCAGCTGGTACTATGGTTCCCTACGTAGTTTGGCCGGCTGCTTATGACGAAGTCATTGCTGTTGCTGGTAGTAATGTGCGACGTGAGATTTGGTGGGGTTCATCGCGAGGAAGTCAAGTTGATGTCACCGCCCCTGGAGAGTCAGTTTGGTATGCAAAAACTGATAAGGACAATGGTGAGTTCAAATATAATGTTCTCCAAGGCTCCGGCACTTCATTTTCTGCACCACTAGTTGCGGCTGTGGCGGCTTTGTGGCTATCCTATCATGGGCGCGACCAACTCATCCAACGTTATGGAGCAGAAAAAATTCCTTTCATCTTTAATCAGATTCTGCGTGACAGTTGTGACAAATTTCCAACATGGAAGCCCAATCTATTTGGTGAAGGTATTGTGAATACAGAGAAGGTACTTGCTGCACCACTACCTGATAATGTTAGTAGCTCAGTCATTGCACCAGCGTTTGCCTTAGCAGAACATTCATCTATAGATAACGGCAGACTCGATACATTTGTCCATCTCTTCGGGCAGCAACTATCAGACACTCAACTTGATGGTAATTTTGTTGGAGTGAGTCAAGATAACGCTAAGCTGCGGTCTTGTCTTGCTGAACTCTTACAGACAACAGAAACAGAATTACCAAAGCGATTGAAGGAGGTAGGACAAGAGCTAGCTTTTTACTTTGCTGTCAACCCAGAACTTTACAAGCAATTTGCAGCTGCTCTATCTAGTAAACAACCTTCTGGGACTCAAGTGGAACCAAAAACTTTGACTGAGTTACCAAAGCCAAAAAATTTGGAGCAGATACGTGAGAAGTTGTTATCACAGGGTGTATCTAAAGTCTTGCAAACAAAACTGAGTTAAGTTTGTGGAGAAAAACTTGGTTTGCGTATTTGCAACTTCTATATGTTAAACCAAGCTATTTATTAAGTTTTGTAAATAAATAGCAAATCTTGCGTAATATTCTTTGTTTGAACAGAGAGCTATAACATATGCTGCAACAACGATTGTGAAGACCCCCTGCCTGGCAAATTGACAGTGCAGGGTTTTTTTTGCGCTGCAAGAGGTTTATGCCATGTAATGTAAAGTTTTGTAATTCATCATACCTAAGTAAGATTTTTTAGAACACACAGATCAGACTACAGAGTAGGAACGAGAGAATTGAGTTCTCTGAGCTAATTGCATTCTTCTTTAATCACTTTTATTTATTAAAACAACAATTAAAAATATTTGCTTTTATCGTTCTTGTATAGAAATATAAAGATATAAGAGAAATTTTTAGGCAAGAGCTGGATTATGGAACCGCAAATAGACAAACATGACTTTCTTTATCAAAGAAGAAGTTACCACGGTAACTTCACGCCAGAGGCTTTAGTGTTCAACGCTAATTTACAAGAATTTGCAACACGAGTTGGCTACATTAGCAACTTACAAACTCTTGGAAAGCTCTCTCCACAGGATGCTAACCAGCAAATAACTGAACTCTGGGAACGTTTACAACGGAGCTATTCAGGACTGGGAATTGATTCAAACACAGAAACTGAGGGTTGTGTGTAACTGAATTTAGTTCTCAAGACGAATGCCCGAAATATGAGTCAAAAATCGCTGGTAGACAGTGCATGCTGTGTCAAAGTAGTTTAATTACAGTCCAAGGGTACGACCTGGGAATCCAGCAACATCAAAGTAGCGAGTTTTTCCTACTGTTTGATACTTGAGGATGGTCTTTAAACCGTTAGCAGCAGATGGAGATTTCAGGGTGAAAGATTTATACTCAACGTTATCAGGTCCATTGACTAACGCTTCACCTAACACTCGACCAACTAACTTACCCTGAGTAGATAATTTTAACTTCAATACTTTCGCTATGGTGACAGCTACATCTGCGTTACTTGCAGGAGCTAAATCTTCATAGTCGTGTTTAAAATCTGGTCCAATTGCTGCCATTGTGTTGTAAGTATCAGCACGACTAAAGCTACCGTGCATTCCTTGTCCTTGCTGCAAACCTGTATCGGCTAATTCCGCACCACACGCCGTAGGATTGCCGCAACCTGTATCGAAGGAACGAAAATTGACTAAAATAGATGGCTTGGGAGTGCGTGCTGCGCCTCGAAGAGCGATCGCCTCCATTGATAAAGTCCCAGGAATTTCTCCCAAAGAATCATCCACAAATATCCCACTAACATAGTCCTGCTTCAGCAGCAAATCTACAATCTTTTTGGCAGTTGCTTTTTTGTTTGCTGCATTAGGCAGGTAAAGTAAATCAGAACCGCCATTACCAGCAACGATAACATCTGGTTTTTTGGAATCTTTCCCAATCACACTATTTTTAGAAAACTGTCCTTTAGTTGGATCTACAGTTGCATTCTTATTATCTGGGTCAAACAGAGGTAACTTCAACTCCTGGGCAATATCAATCGCTACAAAACCAGGTGGGATAAAACCTTTTGGCACATCCGGATAAGAAAGCGTTGCTGAATAACTGGTTTTACTCTCTTTACTAATAGTCGAAAATCCGTGGTCAGCAGTCAAGAATATATTTGTACTTTCTTCTAAACCCAAATCTTTTAATGCAGTGCGAATTTGAGCCAGGTTTTTGTCAACATTCTGACGCGCTGCTTGCACTGTCGGACCATTAATACCAGGAACAAGTTGGTTGAGACTATCGCCGTGATTATGCTGCGTACCGTCTGGATCACGGGACCAATAAACTAACACAAAGGGTTTTTGCCGTTGCTTGAACATTGGCAGAATCACCTTAGTCGTCACATCAGCAAAATATTGCTGCTGAGTTGTATTGGCAACTTTAGTACCAGGAGTCTTGCTGTCGCCCGGTTTGCCATTGTCACCGCGTGAAGGTGTTGCTGTTGGTAACGAGTTTTTGGCAAGTTGTTCACTCACTTCAGAACTCAAGGAAATTCCTGTGGGTGTACCAGTGGCGTCATCAAAAATGATCGTTGGTTCACCTTTTTGCAAAGTCACATCTTGAATCAAAACTGGTCCAATTTTTCCGACTGCTGCAGTGCTGAAACCTGATTTTCTTGCAGCTTCTAGCAGAGTTTGTTCGTTGAGGTAGTTAGCACCAAACTGTTTGTTCACTTCTTGGAGAACAGCATTGTTTTCTAAGAAAGGGACAAGGCTGTTTTTGGCACTTTTGACTGGGGCATTGACTTGGATAGTATTGCTAAAGTCACCAGTATCGCCTAAATAATGACCAGTGGCGATCGCCGAAGCATTAGCAGTCGTAAAAGTCGGAAACAAAGAGTGACTATTGGTAAACTTGACACCCTGTTCCCGTATCTCATTCATACTTGGGGTATCGGTAGGATTGATCCAAGTTGGACGCAGCCCATCAGCAACGAATATGATCATATTATGTTGTGTTGCTTGCTGTTGTGTTGTTTGCCCAGAACGTTTTCCAGGCGATGCTGTACACGCTACGATAACTGCAATCACAAAAAAGGTTAGAAATACCCAGCGATAACCGTCTGTAAAAAACCGCATAAACTTCCGGATGTGAGGACACCAAGATTGTATGACTAGAAGGTTAAATTTCAATCTTTAGGACTTACGCACAAGAGATCCCCCAACCCCCTTAAAAAGGGGGCTTTTAAGATTCCTCCCTTAAAAAGGGGAGCCAGTGCGTTGGGCGGCTCTGCCGACTTGTAGCACCTGGCGTGGGCTAGGGGGGATCGAGGTTTCAAGTTTTCAGTTTCTCCATGAAAAGGACACCAAGATTGTATGACTAGAAGGTTAAATTTCAATCTTTAGGACTTACGCACAAGAGATCCCCCAACCCCCTTAAAAAGGGGGCTTTTAAGATTCCCCCCTTAAAAAGGGGAGCCAGTGCGTTGGGCAGCTCTGCCGACTTGTAGCACCTGGCGTGGGCTAGGAGGGATCGAGGTTTCAAGTTTTCAGTTTCTCCATGAAGCTGCGCTAAATAATTTCTTAGCCCCCCTTTTTAAGGGGGGTTGGGGGGATCTAATTTGTTGCATCTTCATATAGAACTGGTATTAGTACGAGTCATCTCTACATTTGAGCAAACCACCGTCGAATCAACTCTACTTGGAAGCGAAAGCCGTCCTCAACTTCTTCAATCAACTCGCGTTGCAACAACAGTTTAAAAGCGCTTTCCGATATATCAGGAAGTTGTTTTAATATAGTATTTTTACTAACTATTGCCCCTTCTCCTTGTGCCGCCAAATATTTCAGGATAGCTAATCCAACAGTATCTACTTGGTTATTTTGAATATCTGCAAAAAAGAAACCACCACTACTCAAAGCTTCTGGAACTGCAGCTTCCACGTCTGCTAAAATTGCCAGTCGGCGGACAGAAGTGTCTTGCTCATTTTTGAGGGCGACAATTTCACCACACAGCAGTTGTACTAGGAAAGGGTGACAACGGGTGAGTTGCAGTACTCGCTCAACAGCGTCTGGTTCATAGCGTAGGGTAAAATCTTTGATAGGGCGTTCAATGAGTTGACGGGCTTCGTCTTTCTTAAGGTAGCTGATATGCACGACTTGCACGTTGATGAGGTAGCTAGCCCAGCGCTGATATTCTTCTATAGTATGAGAACCTGCTAGTAGCACTTTGAAGCGAGGACGATGCTGTATGAGGTGACGCAGCATTCCCAGAACGTCTTGTTCATCAAAGCGTCCTTTGGTTATGGCGCTGTCTAACACCTCGAACTCGTCTAGGGAAAGCAGTGCTGTATTATCCTGTAACGCTTCTTCTACTTTATCTAACCATTCATCAAAGCAGGTGAAGGGGTCTTTTTCTAAATCTTCCCGTGTCAAGGATGGTAAAGTTAAGGCGCTTTGTTTTTTCGCTGAGTTTATCATACCTTTAGCAAGGTTGTAGAGAAAACCTGCATTGTTGCTTGCTGATGAGGGTGCGCTTTGCAAGTCAATAAATAAGGGGATAATGCTATTGGGTAGCAACTTTCCCAAATTGTTCAGCAGAGAAGTTTTGCCCATACGCCGTTGACCGTAGAGTAGCAAGGGTGGGCGGCGGCGGTCTAAAATTAATTGCTCAATGCGCGTACCGATGTCATCGCGTCCGGTGAAGATTTCTTGCTCTAGTGTGAGGGGAACGCCAATGATGTAGGGAGAATCAATTTCTTGACGGAGTTCGGTAGCTTTAGCGAGTTCCTCTACATAGTTAACTATTATTTCACGCCAACTTTGGGCGATGGGGTAGAAGCGGGGGGCGTATTTGTCGCTACTGCGAGTCAAGTTTTGCAACTGTGGTTCTAAACGCTCAATAACAGCCCTGAGTGCTAGACGCTGGTTGTAAGAACTTTGCTGTTTTAAAGCAGCGTCCACATCTTCACTGATGCGAGTGAAGATGTTTAGTAAGTCGCTGACTGGGCTTTGGAGTTCGCCATTTTCTAAACTGCGGTGAACGTTACGGATAGCTTCGACATCTGTACAGCGTTCTAATTTGTGTGCATCAAGTTCAATCTGCACAGCTTGAGCCGCCCAGCGCTGGCGACTGGTAGTTAGGTATTCTAGGGCAGCTTTTCCTTCAATTGGGTTACGTTCGATGACTAAAAGCAGGTGCTTGTCCAAGTTATATAAAGGTAGGCGCTGCCATTCATACCAAAAAGCAGAATGCCAACGCAATAAACTGGGTTTATTGTTTGTAAGTTGTTGCTCCAACCGATAAAGCCAGAGATTCCATACTGTTAACAAAGGAAAGAGTACTACACAAAGCCACAAGTTGATAGTTACTCCCACGCCAAACGCCACGACTGACGCTACGCTCGACGTCACGACCAACCCCACGACCAACCCCACGACCGACGTCACGCTCCACGTCACGACCAACCTCACGCTCCACGTCAACGCCACGCTCCACGCCACGCTAAACGCCACGCCCGACGCCACGCTCAACGCCACGCCCCACACCACGCCTGACGCCACGACCAACGCCACGCCGAACGCCACGCCCGACGCCACGCCCCACGCCACGCCCGACGCCACGCCGAACACCACGCCCGACGCCACGCCGAACGCCACGCCGCCCAACACCACGCCGAACGCCACGCCGAACGCCACGCCCCACGCCACGCCCCACGCCACCTCTTCTATTGGAAAACCCAATGCCCACAGCAGCAAGCCGAAAGTTAAATTAGCTAAAACAGGTAATATTATGTATGCCTGTAGCAGCAACCGCCAGACCGCAAATTGTCGCCATCGCCCTTGTCGAATAAAAAATAGCACAGGTAAATCAGTTTCTAGGTCAGGATGAATACGTTGGAGGTGATTACGGAAAGCTGTGGGACGAAAAAAAAGCCAGAACAACAGTTGCAGGCTACCCAGTATCAAGTTGGGGTGCTGCTGGGGTGCATCGGTGTAGATTTTGCTGTAGTCGATGGGAAGTGTCATGGGAGGTTGGGATTTTTTCAGGTTTCTCAGTCTAAGTCCACGCCCGCCAAGGAATAAATTCCCTGGCTGATAGCGAAAGTCCTCTCAAGAGGACTGAAAAAGTTAATTTTTTGATGGTTTCAGTCGGTTTGAACCGACTTGAGCTATTAGCCCGGAAATTGATTTCCGGGTGGGTGTGAGCGTATCCAATATAATCGGGGAAGTTAATTGTCATGGCATTTCTCTAAAAATATGGGTAAATGTTTACCTTTGCTCATCCAATTGCAAATCACACTGTTGAAAAACATAATTAACCGCAGCAAATAGCCGCTCTAAATCCTGAATTGTATAAAAAGTTTTATTTTGTGTAAAAATATCTAAATGTAGCTTGCCGAACTGCCATACTGCCCCATTAGAAACAATTCCAAAGATAGTTTGTTCTGGCTCATTATTCAGCCGCTGCACTGCCAACATTTCTGCCAAACACTGACCCCAGCCTTCAGTAAAATCGCTTTCTTTCTTTGCCTCAACTAAAACAAAATATGGCTTGTCAAAAACCACTGTTCCAAGGGGCGATCGCTTTGCCACTATGTAATCAGGAACCCCACACAATTTCTCATCATAAATCAATGTTTGATGACTCCAGAGAAGAAAGTTACTCCGGTAAGCTTTCCAAACTTCTTTCAAAATCGGATAAATGATATTTTCACAAATCGCAATTTCGGAATTATCAAAAACTCCTTCGTTGAAAATTAAATCTAATTCTTGACGAAAAGTATCACTGATTGAAAATTTTGTTTCAATAATAAAATTATCCCGCACATACTTAATTTGAAATTCTTTGGCAACAGCCCCAATACTCTTGTAGCTGCTAAAAGGCATTTTTTCACCTCTCCCTGTTTCATTCCAACAAATGAGCAAATGGTTCTATCTGTCGCAATCCCTCCTCACACCAGTCGTCAGTCTCCCCATCTTCTAAATTAAACAATCTTTCTCGACAAAGAATTTGCAGCAAAAGTGGTAAGCGTTGACTTTGTTGCAAAATCCACTCTACATCTTCCTTAGCGAAGGTAATAGGTGAACTAGCAATCAATTCCCGTGCTTCTGGCTCAGTCAGCGCTCCCAAAGTTGCGGTATAACCAAAAATATTAAAGAAAGGCGAACTATGCCCTGTATTGCGAGCAAGTTCAATCGGTGATTCGTGGGTAGCTAAGACAAACGCCAGATTTCCCCTTGTGTGGTTCGTCGCCAACGATCGCAAACACTCCCAAAACTCATCATCTAATTCTGGACAGCGTTGCAAGCCAACGCCAATTTCATCCAGTAAGATGACTGTGGGGGAATGTAGATTATCGCTGACTACATCCATAAAGTAATCCAAATTACAAGGCGTTGGCACTTTGAAACTCAGACATTCGAGGATATAGCTTAAAAGTCTTTCTCTACCAGCCATACGCGTATCTTGGAAGTCTACGAATATCCACTTATAATTCTCTGGATGCGGTAGCCAGTCGTACTTTTGACTGGAACGTAACTGTTCTGGTGGAGTGGTGGTGATGTTTTTCAGGTAGTGCAGCAGAGAAGTTTTGCCGATGCGCCGCTTACCGATAATTGCAGCGTTTTGCAAGGGATGGCGTTTGAGTAAGTCGAACAGGCGTTTGAGTTCTTTTTGTCGTCCGAAAAAGTGGCGAGGATGGGTGATGGGTGAACCAGTGATGAAAGGTGAGGTTACCTCAAAGGTTGTGCTTGAGTTGGGTTGAGTGTCTGATTCTTTAAATGCAATTTCTTGCCAGTCTAGCCCTAATTTCTGGCAAATTTCTACAAAATTCAGGTAGTCAACGGGTTTGCTACTAAGAAAGTTTTTGACGGTGGATAGAGATATCCTCAGATCATCAGCTAAAGCTTTCTGGCTGGGATAGCTGTTACGCTGGAGTGCTGATTTAACTTTTTGCAGGTACTCTTGGGCAACTTTAAGCGATCGCGCCATCACTTATCATTACAAAACTACTTTGAGTATATCAACCTCCAGTCAACGATAAGTCAGCCACAACTCAACGATTTCCCAACCAGGATGTCGTCTCCTGACAGATTTTAATGAAATTGTAGAGTGAACGGAGACGACAAATGTACGATCAGCAAATTCAAAGAATGATGTCTGAAGAACTCTTTAGTATTTATCGCCAGCAACGCCTGCAAGATCGTAAAGCATTTAATCTCGCTTACAGTTTAACAATTCTCGGTGCGATAATTGGTATTGCAAGTGTTGTACTACTATTGTTTGGAAAAGTTTCCGAAGGAGCATTTACTGCTACCGCAGGAGGTATGTATACATTTGTTAGTACCTCATGGCGGAAAATGACTAAAGATACTGATGACAGCTTGGAAAAGATTGCAAGGGCGCTAGAAGACAAGTTAACAAAAACGAACCGCCCTTCGGGGAAGACCTCCGGTCTCGCTGCGCTTTAGACCTTTGGGCGTGCGCTTTGCGCATACGCTAGTCCCCCAATCTCCTGCGGAGACGCTAGCCCCTAAGGGGGCGCTGCGCAAACGCTAACGTGACGGAAACCGCCAAGACGGAGGCTGGACTCACCAAGACGCCAAGAACGCCAAGAAATCTTAGCATCTCGGCGTCGTCTTGGCGTAAGGAAAATCTTCCTACACCGTACAATTCAACTCGACGGCTTTTCTGGAGAAACGGGCATTCTCCCGGTAGTCAACAGGACAATCTATCACTGCTGGGACATCCTGTGCCAAAGCCTCTTTCAGGATAGGAACAAAATCAGTAACCGATTCAACGCGGTAGCCTTTTAGACCCATACTTTCAGCAAATTTAACAAAATCAGGGTTGCCAAAATGTACAAAAGATGATCTGCCTTTGCCGAAGTAATTTTCTTGCTTCCACTCGACTAAGCCATAACCACCATCATTAAAGATGAGAGTAACAAAGGGTGTACCAACACGTAAAGCTGTTTCTAATTCCTGGCAATTCATCATAAAACCACCATCGCCTGTTGCAGCAATAACTTTGCGGTTGGGGTGCACGAGTTTTGCGGCTACAGCCCCAGGAATAGCAATACCCATTGCGGCAAAGCCATTGGATATAAGGCAAGTATTAGGACTATGGCAGTGATAATGGCGGGCAATCCACATTTTGTGTGCGCCAACGTCAGAGATGACGATATCTTCTGGTCCCATCACTTGTCGCAAGTCATAAATTAACTTTTGAGGCTTAATGGGAAACCCGTCATCATTGGCATACTCTTCGTAGTCAGCACGAATATTTGTTCGTAAACTGATAGCATGAGGATTAGGCTTACCTTCCCGGTCTGCGAACTTTAAGATTTCAAACAAAGAATCAGAAATATTGCCTACGACTTCAACATTAGGGATATAACTACTATCAATTTCTGCTGGGGTTGCGCCAACATGAATAATAGGAATTCTGCCATCGGGATTCCATTTTTTCGGGGAAAATTCAATCAAATCATAGCCAATGGCAATCACTAAATCTGTGCTATCAAAACCACAGGTAATGAAATCTCGCTGTTGCAATCCAACTGACCACAAAGCTAAGGAATGAGTGTAGGGAATCACACCTTTGCCCATGAAAGTGTTAACAACAGGAATATTCATCTGACTGGCAAATTGTGTGACGGCATCGCTTGCTTGGTCGCGAATTGCCCCGTTACCAACTAATATAATTGGGTTAACTGCTTGGGAAATTGCTGCGCCTGCTGCCCTAATACTTGCAAAAGAAGCGAAGGTTTTTTCAATATTATCCTTACGTAAGGGATAGCCTTCTGCAGGCATAGCGGCTATATTTTCTGGCAAATCAATGTGAACTGCGCCTGGTTTTTCACTTTGTGCCCGCTTAAATGCTTTGCGCACAAGTTCTGGTGTAATACTGGGGCGCACAATCTGTTTATTCCACTTTGTCACTGGGGCAAACATCGCCACCAAATCTAAATATTGATGGGATTCGATGTGCATTCTATCTGTGCCGACTTGTCCGGTAATTGCTACCAAAGGCGCACCATCAAGGTTAGCATCTGCTACCCCAGTCATCAAGTTTGTTGCCCCAGGGCCTAGAGTCGAAAGACAAACTCCTGCTTTTCCTGTCAGACGTCCGTAGACATCTGCCATGAATGCTGCACCTTGTTCGTGACGGGTAGTAATAAACTGAATGGAAGAATGTTTCAGCGCTTCTAAAACGTGTAGATTTTCTTCCCCAGGGAGTCCGAAAACGTATTGCACTCCTTCATTTTCCAAACACTGTACGAGTAATTCAGCTGTGTTCATGTCTCCTCTTATTGTTCCTCTGGGTTGATTGCACCTGATGTGGTTTGTTATTTCACCCACACAGTTTTCACATTGACGAACTCATGTATACCTTGGATACTCAGTTCCCTGCCATATCCAGAACGCTTGATCCCACCAAAGGGTAAGCGGGGATCGGACTTTACCATACCGTTGATAAATACCGAACCTGCTTCGATTTCTTCGATCAGGCGATCGCGTTCTTGGGAGTTGGTTGTCCAAGCACTCGCGCCTAAGCCAAATGGTGTGGCGTTTGCGATTTTTATCGCTGCGTCAATATCCGGTACACGAAATAACATCGCCACCGGACCAAAAAATTCTTCCTGCGCCACGGGATTATCTGGGGAAATATTCGTGAGAATGGTTGGTGGATAGAAGTTACCAGGACGATCTGATAAAGCATGTCCACCGGTTAAAACTTTTGCCCCATTCTTGACACCTGTTTGGACTTGCTGGTCTAAGTCTTTGATAATATCAGGAGTTGCCAATGGACCCAAGTCAGTTTCGCTTTCCATCGGATCACCAACTTTCAGCGCTTGAAATTTCTCTAGTAGTAGCTTTTCAAACTTGTCTGCTATTGTCTCAACAACTATAAAACGTTTTGCTGCAATACATGATTGTCCGTTATTTAACATTCGGGCTGTCGTTGCGGTGGCAACTGCTGCTTCCAGGTCTGCACTTTCCAATACAATAAATGGATCACTTCCTCCCAATTCTAGGACGGTTTTTTTAATTTGTTTTCCTGAGGCTGCGGCTAAACTTGCGCCTGCTGGTTCGCTTCCTGTCAATGTAGCTGCTTTCACTCGATCATCACTCATCAAGTCAGCAACTTTGGCAGCACCTATTAATAGAGTTTGAAATACGCCTTTTGGGAAACCTGCTCTTTGTATAATTTCTTCTATTGCTAAAGCACACTGCGGAACGTTGGAAGCGTGTTTGAGTAATCCTACATTTCCAGCCATCAGTGCAGGTGCAACAAATCGGAACACTTGCCAAAAAGGAAAATTCCACGGCATAACTGCGAGAATAATCCCTAGTGGTTGGTATTTTACAAAACTATGGCTTGCATCGGTTTTTACACTAACATCAGCTAGGAATTCAGCAGCGTGTTCAGCGTAGTAACGACAGACGTGGGCACATTTTTCTACTTCGGCGATCGCTGCTTTGAAAGGCTTGCCCATCTCCAGTGTCATAATCTTGCCAAAATCTGCTTTTTCTTGGTCTAAAATGTCAGCAGCTTTTTGCATCCAAACAGAACGTTCTTGAAAAGAAATTTTCTGGTACTTCTCAAAAGCCTGTTGTGCCAAATCTAGTTTCTCAGCAATTTCTGCATCGTTTAATGGCTCAAAAGTTTTCAGCAACTCTCCAGTTGCAGGATTAACTGTGGCGATAGCCATACCCTGACCTCCCCGTTAAAAATTTACCTAAGTTAGCATCCATACGTTGCAGACACCTTTTATGGAAGCTACATTTCAAATTGTAGTCTTTCAAAAAATGCTTACTTTACTTATATTAAAATTTGGCAATGAAAATTGAAACAAACTATACATATTTTTTATGTATTTATGCTTACAATCTCCCCTAAGCAAGTATGCATTTCACTGACCCTGGTTGATTTTAACAGGATGTGACACTGTGATGAAAAATAAATTTCAAATTTAATATTTTTTTTTAATTTTAATTGTGAAATTAGGTCTCAATAACTCTTAAATGTTAAATTATAACGTTAATCAGGCTCTTTTGGCAATTTTCCTCAAAAAAACTTTGATTAGTGCATCTTTGTTCGATAAATCTTGACTAGTCGATTAATACCTTTAAAGCGATAATCTCCCATTTCTAAGAAGCAGGAGGGTTGTGACAGTATTGTGTAAGTATCTTCACTGACAACACATTCACCTGGTGGGCAAATTGCTTCCATCCGTGCAGCCAGATTAATTGTGGCTCCTAATGCTGTATACTCAACCCTTTGAGAACTACCAACATCTCCAACCACAGCCTTCCCGCTGTTAATAGCAATTCGCAATTGTAGTGGTTCTGTCCAAAAATTTTTTGCATTAAGACGTTCCAGACGAGTTAACATACCCATAGCAGCAGTGACAGCGCGATCGGCATGATCCGGTTGTGGTTCCGGAGCACCAAAAAATGCCATAATACAATCGCCAATATACTTATCCAAAGTGCCACCGCCAGCAAACACTTCTTGCAACATCTCCTCAAATAAATTATTGAGCAAGTCGGCAATGTGAGTTGGCGTCAATCTTTCTGAAATTGCTGTAAAACCGACCAAATCAGCAAATAAGATACTAATTTCACTTTCTTGTGGAGGTAAACGTCCATTTGGCAATGCACCAACAGCGATCAACTGCTGTACAACTGCTGGTGAATGATAGCGTTCGAGTCTTCGGCGAATGAGTTCTTCGCTTTTGAGTTTCTCGGCCAACAGCCAACGTTGTACACTAGAAGCCACAAGGTTTGCTAAAGCAGAAAAAAAGCTCAGTTCTTCTTCACCTTCTTCTGCCCAATGGTGAGAAGACAAATGAGCATCAGCATAAAGAACACCAACAACCTTATTCTCATCCCATAAAGGCACTGCCATCGCACTACGAATACCTTTGACTAGAAGACTATTTTCTCCTGCAAACCTTTCATCGTTTTGAGCATCAGCAGTTTGAATGGCAACTTTTTCCTCGAAGACTTTTTGACATATACTACGACTAATCCAACTGCCATCAGTTGGCAGATATTCTTGGTAAGAAATATCTCTCGTAGCAGCGTTTAAGAGTTCTAGTTTGCCAGATCCACTAACATCAATTAATAATCCCAAACGGTCAATACTATTGAGGTAACGAAACACCACTTCCTGAACTTGAGAGAAAATTTCTTTTATTGAAGCTGCTGCAGATAGACTTTTGGCTATATTGACTAAGTCTTTCAGGCGGGCGATCGTTTTGTCTTTAATCCCAACATCACCACAGACATGATCAGCGAGAATCCATTGCTGTTGGAGTTGTTCAACGTTGCGAAGAATAGTTATTCCTGGCGAAACAACTCCCTGACTGAATATTGATGAGTCAACAGAACTCAACACGATTGTCAGACACACATCCCCAACCCAAATAATATCGCCGTCTTGCAACTGTTGAGGAGAACTAATCAGATGTTCGTTTAATTGAGTCCCGTTTTTGCTGCCCAAATCCTCAACAGTCCACGTATCGGAAGGAGTTTTCATAATGCGGGCATGGTAACGTGAAACTCCTCCGGAGAGTAAGTATAAATCACATTGTGGCAAACGACCGATAGTAAAAACATCTTGATGCACTGTGACCGTTTTTTCAGAATGATCCTCTTGTAGGCGCAGTTTCAGTTTAGTCATGATTTCTATAAAATCCATTCTGGACGCAGAGAATGCCATCATTGCTAAAGCAAAGGATATATTCAGGGTTCACCTTTCACTTTTTCAAAGATTGCACTCTCAATAGCATTCCAACGACCACAAATAGATTACCCAACGCATGAATTCCTCGCGACTATACTCAAAATCTCGCCCTACTCCTTATCCAGGTGGTAACTCTAAAGGAATTTCACCTAGCAAACCCTTACGAAAATCTGTTAGTAAGCTACGTGCAGTTTTTTCCACATCACCTTTATAGCGATACTCTGCTAAAGCAAACATATATTCATCTCCGGTTAGGGGAGTCGGGTCAAGTTTGTAACGTGATTCTAACGGATTTTCTGGTATAAAATCAGCAGTATTAACTCGGAGATTTTTCAAGATATCTACTAAAGTTGCTGCGACTATTTGATTGTCGTAAGATGCGTCACCGATATCGTCACAAATGGCTAACTTCAAAGCTGCTTCTTGATTTTCCAACTTAAGAGGAATAACACCAGGGGCATCCAGCAATTCCAATTCCTCAGAAATTCGCACCCAACGCAGTTGGCGAGTTACCCCAGGACGCGCTGCACTTTCCACCACTCGCCGTTTCAACAGACGGTTGATCAAAGCTGATTTACCAACATTGGGAAAGCCAATTACCACAGCACGGACTGGACGAGGTAACATTCCGCGACTGTTCCGACGTTCATTAATCGCAACTCCAGCTGCTTGTGCCGCTTTTAACACCGCACCCACCCCTTGACCTTGTTGAGCATTGGTAAAATAAGATATTTCTCCCTGACTCTTGAACCACTTTGTCCACACTTGCTGGACTTGAGGCAAAATCATATCAACTCGGTTTAATACTAATACCCGTGTTTTACCTGTCACCCATTCTCCGATTCGGGGATGGTGTGTTGCCAAAGGAATGCGGGCGTCGCGTACTTCCAGTACGACATCAACAAGCTTGAGATATTCTGTTAATTTTTTTTCAGCTTTAGCGATGTGTCCTGGGTACCATTGAATAAGATTTAATTTATAGTTTTGAGTTATTGACATTTATTCTTTTTCCTTGGTTTTTTGTCCTTTGTCCAATGACGAAAGACTGTTAATATTGCCTAGCAAACTGATGAAATGAAATCTGTAGGTTGTGTTAGCAAATTGTAACCCATCACTGAAGAAAACTGAATACAAGAATATTAAAATAGTGAACAGCTACCGACGCAGTTAAGAGGCGTATAGTGGACGATGCCCGACCCGCGACCAACGCATTCCACGATTTGGTAGACAGGTCTTTATCCAAGTGATGAAATTTATGACTGCTAACTGATAACTGATAAGTGTTAAAAACCACAGATGCATACAGATTAGCACAGATAAATCATCCGCGTACATTTGTGTTAGTGTATCGTTGGAATTTCATGACATTAACGTTTGTAAGAGCCTTATTATAAAATTTTAGGCATACAGTAGCAAAGGGCGTATCTACTTTGACTGATGTATAATTATTCTATTACCATCAGGATCATAAGCGTAAATTTCCCTACCATGAGAAGCAGTGATAATCTTTCCTGGTGGTGAATACCCCAGTATGGTCAGGTGAGCAATAACACTTTCTAAATCACTCACCTCTAAACACAAACTCACTTTACTTTTAGCTGAATGTTCAAATTCAGAAAAGTCAGTTTGTTTTGGTTGAAAAATACCTAATTTTAAACTAGGTAGTCGGAACTCAGCATAAATATTTGGGATATAGGTAGTTGGTTCTATACTGAGAAATTGGGTATAGAAATCAACTAAGTTTTCTATCTGAAAAGTTGCCAGAGCAATGAATGCATCAGTGTATTGAAAAGTCATCTCAAGCAGAAAGTAAAATCTTTATACTAAATTGCGTTCTAATGGAGAATTTAGTGTGGCTGAGATTGCTTCGCTTCACTCCGTTACGTATGCCCTATGGCTAACGCCACGGCTGCGCCTAACGGGCACGCTACGCTAACGCAATGACAGATTCGCTCTTTGAGTGCAACTTAGTATTATTCTGCTGTAGTAACTGCTGTGGCTGGTTTGTGTTGAATATCCCTGTCTGGATCACCCAACTCGCGCAAATTTGCTGCAAACTCTAGCAAAATACCGTCAGGATCAAAGAAATAAACAGAGGAAATAAATGTAGTTTCGTCAACTTCGGGAACCATACCAGAGGGAACATCTGCGTGGTGTAAAACAGGTGTTACTTCAACACCCTTAGCAATAAGTTTTTCTCGATACTCCTGAAGTTTTTCAAACGGAACATTGAACGCCAAATGGTTTAATGAAGCATGAGCGGTCATGAGATTACCACTTTGCAAAGCATCAGGTCTCACGGATGCTATACCAGGAGCGGCTTCTGGTGCTTGTGGAAACCAGAAAAAAGCGATCGCCTCTCCAGTGCCAATATCAAAGAAAAAGTGCTGTCCACCATTTGGGAAAGCTATAGTTTTTATTAACTTCATACCCAGTGTGTTGGTGTAAAAGTCCACAGTGCGTGCCATGTCTTTACACACTAAGGCAATATGATTTATTCCTTGTATTTGAAACTCGTTCATTGCTATCCCTTGTTTTTAGAAACGTTTATTCTCTCAAAACCAGTGTAGACATTGAACCGTTCCCCTCGCAAAAATCCAATGAGAGTAATCCCAAATTCTTTTGCTACAGACACTGCTAAACTACTAGGGGCTGAAACAGAACAAACAATGGGAACACCAGCAGCTGTAGACTTTTGCAAAATCTCAAAACTAGAGCGTCCGCTTACCATGACGATATGATCGCTTAATGGTAACTGCTGACTCAGCAATGCTGAACCTATTAATTTATCCAAAGCATTGTGACGCCCCACGTCTTCATGCAAATTCAGCAGCTGTCCTTGGGCATCAAACAAAGCCGCAGCGTGCAAACCTCCTGTAGCCTTAAATATACCTTGAGCCGCCCGCAGCTTATCTGGTAAATCATAAATCATCTCAGCAGTTACAATGGGTTGTGGAAGAATAACCGGACAACCTCGTAAACGCAAAGCCTCTAGACTTGCCTTACCACAAACTCCACAGGCACTTGTTGTATAAAAATGTCTTTCCAAAGGCTGTAAATCTGGATTCAAACCCTCTCGAAGGGTAACATTCACAATGTTGTAGCGTTGCTCAATATCTACAGATTTATCCACGCAGTAACTCATGCGTTGGATATCTTCTTTACAACTAATAACCCCCTCACTGTAAAGAAAACCAGCAGCCAGTTCAAAATCTGCCCCTGGTGTTCGCATGGTAACAGCTATTGTTTTTTCAGGAGAGACTAGGCGAATTTCCAAGGGTTCTTCTGTGGTTAGTTGGTCTTGTCGAGGGCGTCCTTGACCTTTTTCTACTACCCAGACAGTAGCTTTGCTTTTACTACCAGTTTGCGTTTTCATGCTTCCATCTCTCCATATGTACACAAAGTATCATTAATTCAAAGAAGAATTTAATATTGCTCTCCTGATTTAGAACAGTGTGTGGATGCGTTAGCAATCATTGCAGGTATGAAGGAGTGAGTGTGGAACAATATCACTTCGGTTGTCAGCTTTGAGCACACCAGTGTCAAGGTTAAACTCTTTTAAACCTTGTTTTAACCCAAAACTCTATTTTCTTAACCAAAAACTTTGATATTAAAACCTTAGACTCGTTAGGTTTTAAATATGCTACGAATCAAAGGTTATCTGTTGCTTCTATGCTTTTTCCTGGCATTATCTGTCTCAATAATCCTAGGAAGTATCAATTTTGCTGGTGCTATGAATCCCCCAAGTTCCAACTCGAACGTTTCCAAGCTCAATACTCTCAACGGACAAGTTCCCATAGTCATCGGTCACCGAGGAGGTGGAACTGGGTATCGTCCAGAACATACGGTGGGAGATTTTGGAGGTGACAAAATTGGTTCTCACAATCTAGGTATCCAATTCGGTGCAGACTACATCGAACCTGACTTAGTAGTGACCAAAGACGGAGTCCTCATTGTTCGCCACGAACCTCTGTTGGCAACAGTGAAGACTGATAACAATGGCAATATTACTTACGATAATAATGGTAAACCCATTATCCAAGAAGCCACAACAAACGTCGTCGATTTTCCAGAATTTGCTTCACGCCTGACTACAAAACTCCTTGATGGGAATCGTGTGACAGGCTGGTTCGCAGAAGATTTTACTTTAGCTGAGATTAAGACACTACGTGCGATCGAGCGTCTTCCCAATATTCGCCCTAATAATACCAAGTACAATGGTCTGTTCCAAATTCCTACTTTAGATGAAGTTATCAACCTCGCCAGAAAGCGCGAAGCAGAAACTGGTCGCAAAATTGGTATTTATCCCGAAACCAAGCACCCCACATACTTCGCTGAAGCTGGTAACTACCTGGATGGTACTCCTATCCATGTCAATACTTCACAACTGTTGATTGATAATCTGGTTGCCAACAACTATACCGATCCTGATCGCATTTTCATCCAATCCTTTGAGGTTTCTAATCTCAAAGACTTGAAAGAGAATATTATGCCGGCTGCTGGAGTCAATATTCCTCTGATTCAATTAATAGATAGCAGTGGCGCTCCCTATGACTTTGTTTACCACAACGTTGGGAAAACCTACGCCGATATTATTACCCCGAATGGCTTGACACAAATTAAGACTTATGCAGCAGGAATTGGTCCTGACAAGCGACTGATTGTACCCGCTTCTCCACGATTGGATAATAATGGTCAACCGATTGATATTAATGGAGATGGACAGATCAGCGATGCTGATAGATTCTTGCGACAGCCAACTTCCTTAGTTAGTGATGCCCACAAAGCGGGTTTACTATTGCATCCCTACACCTTCCGCAGCGATTCATATTTTCTGTCACCTGACTACCAAGGTGAACCGCTTCGTGAGTACGAGCAGTTCATCCAACTGGGGATAGATGGCTACTTTACTGACTTTGCCAATTATGGATACGCAGCGAAGCAAGAAGCAATACGTGGCTTACTGACCGAATTTTAGATTTTAAATTTTGAATTTTGGATTTAAAGGTTCAAAATCCAAAATTTAAAAAGGTGACTCGCCTGCCGAAGTTTCCAACGGCGCGCTTAACCCGCGCACGGAACTTCTCTGGGAATTTCTTCATAGAATAAATCTAAAATCCGGCAATTTTAGATTTGCGATTTTATATAGATTTTAGATTTTAACTAATTAACCCAATTCAAAATCTAAAATCTAAAATCCAAAATTGTCTGACTCACTAATCAACCTTTTCCAAACGCACCACAGTATTATAATCTGGCACTCCTTCACGCGATCGCTTACTTTTATCCAGCAACACATTCCCCTCAGGCCAATGTACCTGCAAATTTCCTGGTTTAATGGGTGCTGTGTAAACTTTTCCTTTTAAATTACCAAGCTCGTTTGTCAGAATAACTACATCGCCATCCTTCAATCCAAAGTGCTTTGCATCTACCTCATTGATCAAAACCGCCTCGCGTACTGCCCCTGTAATCGCATCCTTACGCTCTTGTACCATAGAATTAAACTGCTTACCTCGACGCGTAGCTACTAGGAAGCAACCTTCAGGTAATTCTCGCTCTCCACGAGACACCACCGCAAAATGAGCTTTACCATCAGCAGTTGGAAAATTCCAGCCAAAGCACAGATGTGAACCACTATACTGAAACTGGTCGCCTGCTTCCTTGAGGTGTTGAATTCCAGCGTATTGCAGGACAACTTGGGCAATTTCTTGACGAATAGCAGCAGTATCAGCGAAATGTAGAGACGTTGCATGCAACGTCTCTACACGCACCCGCCTTGCCAATTCCATAAACACTTCCCACTCTGAACGCGCCTCCCCAATACGGGGACCTGGAATTTCTGGGCTAAAAATGACTCGCCGTTCAGTGCTAGTTTCTGTGACTCCTCCTGGTATTTCGTAGCGAGTTGTTGCAGGTAACAGCACCACAGTATCTATTGGTTCCACAAGCATTTGGCTAGAAAGAACAATATCCATGTGTACTCGCATCGGTACTCGCTTCAAGGCATCTTCTACATAATCAGGTTCTGGCAAGACTTCTAGGAAATTCCCACCTACGGAGAACAACACGTCTAACTGTCCCTCAGATGCTGCATGAATCATTTCTGGAGCAATTAAACCTTTTGTAACTGGCACATCAAAGCCCCAGAGTTTGCTCAACTGAGCAGCATTTTCTGGGATAATAGGCTTACCACCTGGAAAGACTGTCGCGTAACATCCCATTTCTGCACCACCTTGTACCCCAGAGTGACCGCGAATGGGCATCAAACCGCAACCTTCGCGACCAACAAAACCTTTGGTAAGAGCCAAGTTAATAATAGCTCTGACATTGTCTTCGCCACACTCATGCTGGGTAATACCCATGCTCCAGACAAAGACAGCTTTATTTGCTTCTCCAACCATTTTGGCAAAAGCGTACATTTCATCGCGCTTCGCTCCTGAAAGCTGCTCTAACTCTTCCCAAGATTGAGTTTCAAGGAAAGCTTTAAGCTCATCAAATCCAGCAGTGTAGCGGTTGATAAACGACTCGTCTACCCAGCCGTTGGCAATCATATGCTTGATTGTCCCATTAAAAAATGCCATGTCCCCGCCCATGTTTACCAAAAAGAAATCTTCAGCAAACTTAGTACCAAACAAAGCACTTTCTGGAATTGAGGGAACCCAGTATCGCTCCATCCCTGGCTCGCGGTAGGTATTAATCACGACTATTCTTGTACCTGCCTTCTTGGCATTGTGCAGATACTTAACGGTGACTGGTTGATTATTGGCTACATTTGAACCAATGAAAACTAATAAATCTGTGCCAATCCAGTCTTTGTAAGAGCAGGTGGTTGCAGCAGCACCGATTGCACCTTTTAAACCAGCGGTACTAGGAGAATGACAGATACGGGCGGCGTTGTCAATGTTGTTGGTTCCCATCGCCCGCACAGCTTTTTGAGTGGCGTAGTATGTTTCGTTGACGGTGCCTCTGCTGGTAATATAAAAGCTTAAGCGGTCTGGCGTTGTGGCGTGAATGCGACTGGCGATCGCTTCCAATGCCTCATCCCAATTGACTCGGCGAAAGCCTTTTTCCCCACTCTGGCGGATCATTGGGTAAGGAAGCCGTCCCAACTCGCGTAGTTCAGCACTTTTTTTTGTCTGCAACGCAGAGACATCCGCCAAAATTGCAGGGTCAAAAGCTGGCATTGTGTTCATCTGCAAAAGCCGCAATCGGACATTGCAGACATGAATTCCATCAACTGTCCAATCTTTCATCCCGGTTGTCCCCAAAGCGCAACCATCACAAACACCCTTATTCAAGATGTTCCACGCATAAGGCAACTTGTGACGAGATAGCCAAATGGCACGAAAAACTTCCCAGTAGTTATTTGGATATTGCTCGCCAATACCAAAGGGCTTCCAACTTGCCCAATGTGAGGGTGTCCAATGCTTTTTGGGTTTAGGCAACATAATGAAGGAGCGCAGAAACTATTAGCTGAGTATGTACTCGTTGACGCACTTACTATTATATGTCTCTATTGTCAAGACCGATTATCAGATGCTTGACGAAGTACGAGCAAATGAAGCAAATATTTAACCAGCTTTTGACTTTACTCCTGATTTGTGACCAATACCTCTGAACCTACATCTAAACCAAACTCCAGTGGAATGGGTGAATCTGGTTCCTGCTTGCTGCGATTGATTTGAAAAGAGAGCGATCGCACCTGCTTAAGATCCAATTGAAAGCTATCTACAAGTCTGCCACGAATTTTTGGTTGAAACTCACTCAAAGGCAACTTCACTTTCGTCCAGTCTGTCCCAACAACAAACTCTTGCTCAAATGTGAGAGTTCCAGCGTCCTGCTGAGTTTGCTCGTCTTTGAGTGTTAGCGTGTAAACAACTCTGGCTTCTTTAGATTTAGCGTAGAATTCTATGTACTTGTATTGGCTCAAATCTTGGGATAAAGGTGTTTCTACAAACGCAAACCCGACAAGTCCCCCATTACCCTCAATCGCAGCCAGTGTACCCTGAAATTGTAATTCCTTTTGAGCTTTGAGCAATGTTGCAACGCTAGCACCAACTTGCGGTCTTTCAGTTTTATCAGTCTTGATCGACCAATCTGCCTCAATAGTTGAGACTGTCAGTCTGGGGTCTTCAAAATGATTAACTTCTGCGCTTGCCAAAGAAGAGTTCATTAGACAAAGGAGAATAGAGGCTACAACTAACTTTTTTATCATGTTAAGAATTATACAAGATTGCTACCACTTGTTCATAACATGGCGGCAAATCGTCTTGCCAAATCCCCAATGTCGTCCAAGCGAGCGATAAGCCGGAGGACTTCGGACGTTCGGTAAAGCTACTTCGACAGGTTTTACACTGAGTTTATCGAACTGCTCAGCACAAGTCAGTCGAACGCTTGACGCTTTGCGTATCGCGTTTCGCTACTCTACGGGAATCATTTCATAGCCGTGTTGTAATCGAGCTAAGCTCCCAGGAATAGGCGTTGAGCCGAGATGTTTGTAAAATCATCCAACCTGGTCTGAAAACCTTTGTCATATCTACTTTTTAGCCATTTTAAAAAAGCTACACTAAAAAGCATAAACATACGGTTGACAGATTATACTTTTTAAATGTTTAAAGCCTTGCTGTGAGATTTTCAGCTTGAAAAACTAAGTGCGTCTCAGCTTATGACTTTATAAGTGCATAAGTTAGTTTTACTTATCTCTATAAAGATATAAGTTTGTACATTTGGAATTTTGTGCCGTTCAATATTTGTAACCCTTATTACCTGTAACTATTATGCACATCAGTATTACGGACAAACTCAAAAAACGATTCCATGCGACTTGCGCTCTTCAGGGTTTGAAGATGAGTCAAGTAGTCAATGAGTTAATCGAACAATGGCTAGAAAAACAACACAGTTCGTCAAATTGGTCAGACAAAAAGTAAAAGGCTAGTGTCAAATCAGATGCTCTGTCTATGAGTAAAACCGAGTGAGAAAACTATGTCAACCATAACTGAAGTAAGGAAATGGTGCAAACAATCTTAATTTTGGCAGCAAATCCTAAAGGCACAACACCGTTACGTTTGGATCAGGAAGTGCGTGAAATTGATGCTGGACTACAGCGAGCTAAGCAGCGCGATCAATTTGTCTTGGAGCAGAAGTGGGCAGTCCGACCGAGGGATATCCAGCGAGCAATGCTGGATATCAATCCACAAATTATTCATTTTTCTGGGCATGGGACGGGAGATGAAGGTTTGGTATTTGAAGATGAAACTGGTTCGGCAAAGCTAGTCGATGGAGAAGCTTTAGCGGGACTGTTTGATTTGTTTGCTGATCACGTTGAGTGTATTGTCCTTAACGGTTGTTACTCAGAGATACAGGCAAACGCGATCTCTCAACACATTAACTATGTGATTGGTATGAGCAAGGCAATTGGAGATAGAGCAGCAATTGAATTTACTGTGGGCTTTTACGATGCCCTAGGAGCAGGACGACCCGTTGAATTTGCCCACAAATTTGGTTGTGCTGCAATTCGGTTAGCAGATATTCCAGAGCAACTAACCCCGATTCTCAAGAAGAAGCCAAATAGTGGTGAGACGGTAGCTAAGATAAATTTGCTTGAAGAGGAGCTTTCAGGAGCGAACGAAGCTACATCTGAGGAATCTCAAGAACTAAACGACTTTGACAGAGAAATAATTACAGAACTCTTAATACGTAGCGGACGTGCAGAGTATTCAGCACGAAAAGCATTATGTATAAAAATTGGAATTGAATCTAATCAACTTGGATTTATCAGACAATCTACTGATACTGACTTTGCCTTAGAGCTAATTAGTTATTTACATAATATTGATGACAAACAAGCTCTTTGTAAAATCTGCAAGGAACTAGAGATTGTCTTTAAAAGAGGTAAATACTCGGTTGAGTTAGAAAAAATTAAGTTAAAACTAAATTGTAATAATGTAGGAAGTTAAAAATATGTCCCAACAAGACTTACTAACTGAATCTGATGTAGATACATTAATAAACCTTTTGCTCCGTAGCCAGCAATCAAGAACACGAGAAGCACTATGTTTTAGTATTGGAATCGACCCAAAGCGACTTTCATTTTTAAGAGATTCTTCAGATTCTGACTTTTTTCTACTCCTGATTAGATATTTAAATGAAATAGGCGATCAAGAAGCTCTTTGCAAGCTTTGTAACAAAGAACTAATTCCTATTTTTAATAAAGGAACATATGGAAATTTCTTAGAAGAAATTGCAAAAAAACTCAATTGTAATCTGGAACTTAGACAGAATTATCCAAATAATAAAGCAGAAGAACAACTAAATTCTCGAATATCTAGTTCCACTGATGAATTTAACTTCAATATACTTAATCAAGTAGATGTATCAGAACCTCAATCATGGCTAAAAAAAATTTTTACTGCTAAATACAAGTTATTTGCAGGTGGAGTAGTTCTTTTAATTGGGTTTACAGGGTTTTATTTCTATGAGCAGAATATATCATATTCACCAGAATATGCTCAACTACAAAGTCTGCTAAAAAATAAAAATTGGAAAATGGCTGATGAGGAAACAGCTAAAAAAATGCTGGAAGTATCTGGCAAACAAAAAGAAAATTGGTTAAACTCGAATGATCTTGCTAAGTTTCCCTGTGAAGATCTCCGCACTATAGACAAACTTTGGATAAAATATAGTGATGGGAAGTTTGGTTTTACTGTGCAAAAGCGTATCTGGGAAGACGTTGGTGGTATACCAACAAAGGTAGACGACAATATTTCTGTATTAGAGGACTTTGCTCAGAAGGTTGGGTGGCGTAAGAGACCCTGGTCTCCAGATAATAACCTAAAGTACCAGCAAATTTCACCAGACGATATATATTATAATATAAACGCTCCCAAGGGTCATTTACCAACGGTTCATAGCATAGGTGTATGGTGGTTTGGTTATGGTAATGGTGGAGGGATTGGTGGTTCTTCTCTTTCTGTGCGACTTGAACAGTGCAACATACACTAAATGCGAAAGCTTACTTAGTTCCGCTTTTATGAGTTAAAACTTTATAGATATTATGTTAGTATTGCTTAATTTATCTTATAAGAAGGCTTATTGAATGAGTCATTCAACTTCTATAGGACTAGTATTTGATTTTTGAAAAACCAAATGAGCTAAGAGCTTACCGTACAAAGGTTTAGTTCTCAGTATACCTAGCAAGAATCAAGTATGATTCCTATATTGCTTGCCCACGCTCGCGTTTCTTGCTTGCTTGACAAAAATTTATTTCTTATCCCTCATTTATCACTCTCCGAAAACATTTGCCATTTCTGAATTCTAGAGCTTTTGTATAGCAAGTAATTGCGCGATTCTTTTCTAATAACAAATACAAGATCCATTTTTTTCTAATAGCATAGCTTGTATTGATTGCCTTATGAAGCTTCTAGCGATACGTCAGAGGCGTCTGCCCTTTGGGCAATCGTCTTTCTGGAAAGTGACAGAAGAGGGGTAGACTGAATTTCCTGACGTGGGAACTGGTGTACACTACGCTAACTTATTCAAACTTTCAATCTACAACATCAACTCGCTTTAATGCAGCCGTCAATTCTGTCATAAACTCAACAAAGACGCGAACTTTAGCCGAGAGATAGCGTTTTTGCGGATATAACACTGCGATCGGTAATCCAACTTGGGTCGTGTAGGATTGGAGAATTGGTTGGAGATCTCCACGCGCGATCGCTTTCGCTGCAATAAATTTGGGAAATTGAACCACACCAGCTCCTTGAATCACCGCCTCTAAAATGACTTCCGAATGATCGAATCGCAGATAACTGTCAACGCAAAGGTCAATAGATTTTCCGTCTTGTTCAAACTTCCATTTAGGCTCTCGCCCGGTCTGTGGATAGATAAAGTTGACACAGCGATGCTGCAACAGTTCTGTGGGCGTTGTGGGTGTACCATACTGGGCGAGATACTGCGGCGAGGCACAAGTAATGTAGCGTGCAGTTGCCAGGTGGTGCATGATTAAACGGCTATCGTTGCTTATTCCAATCCGCACAGTCGCATCGATGCCTTCCTCAATCAGATCGATCACGCGATCGTTAAAAGAAACATTCAGGTTGAGATCACGATATTGTGTAGCAAATCGCAGCAGAGCCGGAGCGATATGCATTTTGCCAAACACAAAGCTCAGATCGAGCCGCAATGTTCCGCGCGGCATTGACTGCGATTGTTTGACTTCGAGTTCGGCTTCTTCCAAGTCGTTGAGAATTTGCTGACAACGTTCATAAAATCGGTTGCCATCTTCGGTCAGCGTCAAACTGCGAGTCGTCCGCTGGAGCAAGCGCACCCCCAATTCATCTTCTAAGCGCAATACGGCTCGACTCACGGCTGAAGGAGCCATTCCTAACTGTCGTGCTGCCTCCGAAAAGCTGCAACATTGAGCGGAGCGCATAAAAATCATCACGCTTTTCAGCTTGTCCATTCACGCACACGCATTTTTGAATTTTTTGCATAACTGTTTTGAATTTTAACTACTTTTTCCCTTTTTCTGTACAAGCTACTATTTAGACAAAATGGAATTAGGACTTACGCACAAGAGATCCCCCAACCCCCTTAAAAAAGGGGCTTTTAAGATCCCCCCCTTTTTAAGGGGGGCTAGGGGGGATCCAAGTTTCGGGTTTTGAGTGCGTAAGTCCTAGGAATTTCAAATACACAAACAGCAATAAAAATGGAAAATTCAAATCAAACAATTCTCGTGACTGGCGCGACTGGCAACCAAGGCGGTGCGGTGGCGCGTCATCTTTTGCAGCGCGGAAATTTCACGGTTCGCGCTTTCGTGCGCGACCAAAACAAGCCCGCTGCCCAAGCACTCAAACAAGCGGGTGCAGAACTGGTAGAAGGAGATTTTAGCGATCGCGCTTCACTTGACCGCGCTCTGCAAGGTGCCTATGGCGTTTTTTCGTTGCAGACCTTCCTCAAAGGCGGATTGGAAGCTGAAGTTCGCGATGGCAAAAGGGTAGCAGATGCAGCAAAAGCGGCGGGTGTTCAGCATTTCGTCTACAGTTCGGTAGGAAGCGCCGAACGCAACACGGGCATTCCGCATTTCGACAGTAAGTTTCAAGTCGAAGAATACATTCAATCGCTGGGTTTGCCTTACACGATGATGCGTCCGGTTTTCTTTTTTTACAATTACAACGAAATGCGTCCGATGGTTGAAAAGGGAACGCTTTCCCAGCCGCTTAGTCCCGAGACGAAATTGCAGCAACTTTCCGAAGAAGATTACGGGGAAATGGTCGCCGAGGTTTTCTCACGTCCCGCAGATTTCTTGAACCGCGAAAAGGAAGTCGCCAGTGTGGACATGAGCATGACCCAAATCGCTGCCGCGTTCAGCCGCGTTCTGGGCAAAACCGTTAACTACCAACAAATTCCGTTTGAAGCGTTTGAGCAGCAAGCTGGAGAGGAGGTGACCATCATGTTTCGCTGGTTAGAGAACTTTGGCTACAAGGCAGATTTGGATCAGTTGAAACGCGAGTTTCCTGCCCCGACTGACTTTGAGTCCTATTTGCGCGACCACAACTGGGCAAAACCAGCCTGAAACGCGTCTGCTGTTGGGTCAAACAATAGATTGTTCACTTGAAGAAAACAGGTATTTACTCAGGTATTACTGTGTCCTGAAAATCCACACCACTAAGGTTGGCTCCCCTGAGTTTCGCTCCCTCAAGCTTAGCTCCTCTGAGATTAGCTCCTGCTAAGTTCGCTCCTTGGAGGTTAGTCCATCTCAAGTCAGCTTTACTCAAGTCAGCTTCACTCAAATTAGCTCGTAACAAGTATGCACCACTAAGGTGAGCTTGCCTGAGATTAGCTTTGTACAAGTCAGCTTTGTAAAGGTAAGCGCCAATCACTTCTGCTTCGTACAGGTTTGCCTGACTTAAGTCAGCCGCAATTAAGTTCGCTGCGATTAAGTTTGCAAAACAGAGGTTAGCACGAATTAGCTTTGCATGACCCAAATCGGCATCTCTCAAGTTAGCGCCTTTCAACTCAGTCCCAATCAAGTTAGCCTCACACAGGAAAGCGCCTTTGAGATTCGCCTCAGTCAAATCAGCTCCAATCAGATTGGCATGACTTAAATCAGCTTGTGTCAGTGTAGCAGCGCTTAAGTTAGCAACACTGAAGTTAGCAGCGCTTAAATTGGCTTTTATGAGGTTGGCTCTGTAGAGGTTAGCGCCATTGAGTTCAGCATCTCTAAGATCTGGTTCAATTTGGGGATTTCTCCTTCTCCACTCATTCCATGCCAGCGCACCTATTTCTAGTAAAGCTTCATGCTGAAGATTTGCCATGTTCTACTCCTGACGCCCACTCTGAGAATTTACCCGACCAGCTACATTTTCAATCGCCGTTAATGCTCCTTGAGCACCTGCAAGAATATCTTGTTCTGATCCACCTAAGTAAAGCCGTCCAAAGCTCCCTACAGGTTGAACCGCAAGGATATTAATCGCCGCCGCTTTCTCCGCTTCATTCGCAGCCAGTGCAGCATAAGCAGCAGGCTCAACTTCTAATACATACAGTGTTTGCCCTGCTAGCAGCATTTGTCCCCGGTTCGTGCGATTGAGAAGCTGTGCTTGGTAAGCATCAATGTTACGGATAATCTGGTTAGAGACAACACGCGGTTTGAGAGATTCGTGTTTTTGGACTCCTAGTGTCGCCAAAATGGCTTGACCAGCAGCTCGCGTTTCGCCTTGGGAACTAGAATGAATTTCCAATAGACCGTACAGTCGTTCGACGACCAGTGCTCCCGGACGGACAGAGGCTGCTTTCAATGCAACATCCGTAATCCGATTAATTTCGATACCAGGAGAGATTTCAATCCATAGCGATGTATCGCCTGGTAATGGCAAGAAACCTTGAGAGACTGTTCCCATATATGCTGCATGTTGAGGTTGCAGGTTGTCAAGAAATACGAAACTGCGTAGTTCTATTCCCAAGGTTGTGCTCCAGTCATAAAGGCAAAAGTTATCTGTTGCAATATGTTAAGTGCAACCAACCTTAAACTACCATAGGCTGGGTACTAGAATTGCTGGGTTACGAAGTTTGTTTTTCAGTATCCTTTTCCCCTACACCCCTAGTTCTGGTCATTCGCGCTTGTTGTTGAGCCGCGCTCTTTTTCAAACCCAAAGAACGTAGAATTTGGACAGCAGCCATTTCACCTGTTCTACAACCACCTTCCATATAACCTTGGAATTTTTGGGAGCAATGTTCGCCAGCAAAAAATAGATTACCTACATTTTCTTGTTCAGCTCCTGCAATTGTTGTCCACTGTCCAACAAGATAGCAAGCATAGGAGGCTCTTGTATAAGGTTCTGTGGGCCAATACGCACGAATAGCTTGACCTTTGCGCACACTAGGAATTCCTGGGAATATCTTTTCTAATTGTGTGAGCAGTTTTTGAGCTTGAGATTCAGCGGAACCTTGCCCAAGAAGTAAACTGCTTTGACCGCCAGTAAAATTGGTGAGTAGACCACTTGAACCTGGTTGATAACGAGAAGCTTCGTAGATGTATTCAAAGTCTAAGTCGGTAGAGACAAATGCAGTTGAGTTATAGCGTGTGCGCCAGATGCGTTCTCGATAAGCGGTAATTAACTTGGCATTGTTACCATAACCTAGTTGAGCGATCGCCTTCTTTTTTACTTCTGGCAAATCTACATTTAACGAGACTTGACGCAAAGTACTAAAAGGTAGCGCCAGCAAAACTCGTTCATATGTTCGTTCAAAAGAGCGGTTACCAGAACGCAAACTGACTCGGTAACTGCCATCACTTCGAGTTGCGATCGCTTCTAATTCCGTTCCTGTTTCGATAGAATTGGTTAAAATTCGTGCTAATAAACGAGGGACTTGGTCATTTCCACCAACAATCTGAAAACGTTCATCACTTTCGGCACTAATCTGGAAGCTGTTCGGATCTGTGCCAATAAAAAGCAGCATATTTATACTAGACTGCTCCTTCGCTTCTCGACCGTATAAACCAGTATAAGCAGCTTGTATTCTCTGACTCAGAAGCGGGTGAACTTGCGCTGACTCTAAATACTGAGTGATAGAGGTATGATCTAACTTACTAGCAGCCTGATTGTGTGTGCGATAAGTAATAGGTGTCTTGCCGATAGCAGCTAAATCTCGCTTTATTTTTTGTACTAATGGAGCAAACCATTGTAGAGTTTCTTTTTCTGAGATGTGACGCCCTTGAAAATACGATGTTGATTGTATCAAATCCTTATCATCTGCATACAAATCTGCAATTTGCAAACCTAATTCCTGTGCCAGAGAGCGTAAGCTAGTATGGATTGTGTCAATAAATTCTCCACCCAAGTCTACGGGTATAGAAGTACCTAAAGCATTTTGTACTGTATATATCCGACCACCAATACGATTTCTTGCCTCAACAATATCCACAGGAACCCCTGCTTGAGAAAGGCGATAAGCAGCTACGAGTCCAGCAATTCCCGCACCTACTACCAAGACTTTAGGAATTGTGGCATATGCAACGCCGTCACCTCCATCATCCCACGTCACTGCACTGATGGCACTTGCTAATCCCAAGCCTCCATATATCAAGTGACGACGAGTGGTCTTTTGCTGGAGAATCTCAACTATTTCGTCCGCAGGAATTCCTGTTTCTAAAGATACCTGAGTTATTTTGTAAGCTCGCTGTAAGAATGCCATCAACGCCGATCTCGCCATTGCATTTGCCTTTATTGTTTATTGTTATTTCAAGACAAAACACACCAGCTAGAACACCGATTGAGTATTCATAATTGTGACTAAAAAACCCGGTTTCTTCTTGTTGAATCAACCAAATTTCGGTCTTCCCAGTAACAGAAACCTGGTTTTTGGGATTAGTGAATCGGTGTTCTAGATAATTAGCTACTTTCATGAGTGTAACACCGTTCCTCTATAGTATTGAAATAGAACATTAGTTACCTATGCAAACATTAGGATAGAGTGTTGCAAAATAAAGAAAAAACCAGAGACTGAGCCTCTGGTAATATTTGGATAAAAGCAATTTCGATCAAAAAGTATTGTAAAAATATATAAATTAACTCTCGTCTCGACCGTGAACTTCAGCAGGTGGACTGGTTGCCTCAACAGCGGTAAATGGTTCTAGAATTTTGTAAGTGTGGGATGCTCCTTTTGGCACTACCCAGGAATTTCCAGGCTCTAATGAAACGACTTGACCTTCAATATGCAACTCGGCACGACCACTGATGACATAACCAACAGTTTCATATTCCCGTGTTGCGGGTTCTTTGGATTCATCAGGTTGTTCGTTCTCCCAAAGACGCATTGAAACAGATTTACCAGATGCAAGATACTTTTGACCCTGTTGACCTTTGGGAGAATGGGCGGAGTCTACTTTTTTAACGCTTGTGTCAGACATATTTGTTTCCTCAGTTAGGTTTATATCTGGGTGTGTAGAAAAAAAAACCAATGACTAATGACTCATGACTAATGACTCATGACTAATGACTCATGACTAATGACTAAACTTTGATGGTTTTGCCTGTGCGGGCTGCTTCGTAAATAAGCTGCATAAGTTTAACGTCTTGTAAGCCTTCTTCGCCGGGAGTTTTGGGTTGTTTGTTCTGTATGATGGACTCGGATAAGTGATCTATCTCTAGGGCGAACTGATTGTTGTCTTCAATTTTTTGCTCTTGGTTACCGTTTTTGCTTTTTATAATCAAGCGATGTTTGTAGTAATCTGTGGCTGGATCTAATTCCAAGACGGCGTCAGACCCGAAAACTTGTATCCGTTTGGTATTGGAGTAGCCGTAGCTGGAGCTGCAGTTAGCAAGAACGCCGCTAGGAAAACGTAGCACGAAGTTGACATTTTCCTCGACTTCCCGAAACCGGGGGTCGTTAGGGGTACTGTATATCATGGCACTAATTGCTACAGGTTCATCGCCTGTGATGTACCGTGCTGCTTGTAAGCTGTAGATACCAATGTCGTAGAGAGAACCGCCGCCAGCTAATTTTTTTTGCACGCGCCACCGATCTTGAGGTTCTTTGGGGTTGAGGTTTCGTCCGTGATCTGAGGTAATTAACTTGAGCTTACCTAGTTTTCCACTACGAGCAAGTTCAATGGCTGCGAGGTTGTATGGTTCGTATTGGGCGCGGTAAGCAATCATCAATTTGCGGTTTGCTTTTTTTGCCGCATCAATCATTGCTTGGCATTCTGCTACAGTAATCGCCATCGGCTTTTCACACATTATGTGTTTGCCTGCTTGCACTCCACGAATAGTGTATTCCGCATGTAACGCGTTGGGTAAGATGATATAAATAATATCTACTTCCGGGTTATTGCGGATAGAGTCATAGTTCTGGTAATTGTAAATATTTTTGGGGTTGACGCTGTATTGCTGGGCATACTTTTCGGCTTTGGCGCGATCGCCACTCACCAATGCTACCAACTTCGACTTCTTGCACTCTGCAAACGAGGGCATTATCTGTTTGGTGGCAAACTCACCTAAACCAACAATTGCCCATCCGAGCTTTTTTTCCGGAGATAAAGAAGGTTCATTGGATGGCGCTGGTGCTGCTTGGGCTAGAATACGGGTGGGTTTGATAATGTTTCCGACTGCCCCAACAACACTCAGTCCCATGAACCCAAAACCTGCCTTATATAAAAGAGCACGCCGAGATAGTTCTTTTTTTACAGAGTCAAACATAGTTAGTCATTAGTCATGAGTCATTGGTTCGCCAGTTCCTTACAGTGGGAGACCGGTAAGGGTCATTTGCAGCAAAGCACAAATGATCAATGCCCTTATGGTTTCAATACAACTTTGATGCAGTTGTCTTTCTTATCCTTGAAAATTTCGTAACCGTGAGGTGCTTGTTCTAGAGGTAAGCTATGGGTGATAATAAATGATGGGTCAATGTCGCCATTCTGGATGTGCTCAAGTAAAGGACGTAAATACTTATGGACGTGAGTTTGTCCCGTCTTAATGGTCAAACCTTTGTTCACAACAGCACCCATTGGCACTTTGTCCACAAAGCCTCCGTAAACACCCGGAATTGATACATGACCGCCTTTACGACAAGAAAGAAGCACTTGGCGCAAGGCTGTAGGTCTGTCTGTTTCTAGACGTACTGCTTGCTTTGCTTTGTCGTATAACGCCATAAAGTCTGTGCCGTGCGCTTCCATTCCTACTGCATCCATCACAGCATCAGGACCACGACCCCCTGTCATTTCTTTAAGGGCTTCACCAACATCCACTTCTTCGTAGTTGAGGACTTCTGCTTTGCCGTATTCTTTCGCCATTTGTAGGCGTTCGGGGACACGGTCAATGGCGATCACACGCTCTGCACCCAGCAAATAAGCGCTCCTGATGGCGAACTGCCCAACTGGCCCACAACCCCAGATAGCAACGATATCACCAGGTTGGATGTTACAGTTTTCCGCTGCCATGTAACCAGTCGGAAAAATATCTGTCAAAAATAGTACCTGTTCATCCGTTAAACCATCAGGTATTTTGAACAAGCCTACATCGGCAAAGGGAACTCTGGCGTATTCTGCTTGACCTCCAGCGTAACCACCTAACATATGGGAGTAACCAAATAGACCTGATGGTGAATAACCCATCAACTTTTCTGCCATCCAACTATTGGGGTTGGAGTTGTCACACAGGGACCAGTAATCATGTTTGCAAAAATAGCAGTTACCACAGGCTATTGTGAAGGGAACGACAACGCGATCGCCCACTTTAATATTTTTTACTGCACTACCAACTTCAACGACTTCCCCCATGAATTCATGACCGAGGATATCCCCCTTTTCCATTGTGGGGATGTAGCCGTTGTAAAGATGCAAATCAGAGCCGCAAATTGCCGTCGAGGTAATTTTGACAATAGCATCTCGTGGGTTAATGATTTTGGGGTCTGGTACCGTTTCGACTCGCACATCGTTAGCACCATGCCAGCAAACTGCTTTCATAGTCTTTAGTCCTTAATAATTGCTGATTCGTCATTATGGTGTAGGGAGTTACCGTACCCTACACCATAGACTCTACTTATCTGACTCTGGCAGAATCTTGATAGTATCCTTCTCGTCTTCCAGTTACTGGTTCAACAGTATTTTCAACTTTTTTTTCAGTTGACCTCAAAAATTCTTTTGTAGCGCGAGGAGGTTCTTGATCAAGATTGAGTTTTTCGCGGATATTCTCAGCAGCTCCTTTTAAGGGGTTTGAACCACTATTTTGAGATAGCTTATTGCCTTTGCTGAAATTGTCCTCATCGGGTGTTGCGTTGTAATGAGTAGCTTCTGGAGTTTTTACGGCATCACCCACTTTGTTGACTTTTTCGCGGACATTATCAGCAGTTTCTTTTAAGTTCTGTTTTGTTTTGTCAACTACGTTGTTGTCGTTGTGATTAATTCTGCCAGCGCCTTCAGGTGTTCCTTTGTAATAAACACCTTGTGGGCTGCTTACGGTGTCATTAGCTTGGGCTTGTAATGCGCCATAGCCAAAAGCTTGCGTGACGAAAAATGTTAATCCAACTAGAAAAACTGTCAAAATCTTACGTAAGCCAGTCATACAAAATCTCCGTTTTTTTTCCTTTTCAGTCAGATAATATGCTCATCATAATATCTGAAAATACTATGAATAAGTTACTATATCTGAAACTTTTTATTGCAGTTTTTTTTGCATTCAAAGTCATTCGTCGCTAGTCAAAGTTATTAACTAACAACTTCATTTTTCGCCTGTTGGTTGTCCCTCATTAGTCGCAATTTCGCCTGCTTCCATTAACATCTTGAAACGGCGTAAATCATCACCTATTTGCTGTTCTGGTTCTTCACCCAAAAATTTAGCAAATACAGATGCTAAAACACCACCAGGCGGGTTATATTGAAGAACAACTTTGACCTCAGTTCCACGATCACCAGGCGCTTTTTTGAAGCGGACAAAACCAGAGTTGTCAACATCTGCACCTTGTACTGAAGTCCAATAAATAAATTCGTTTTCCCGGTCTTCAATAATATTTGCATCCCACTCCACACTTCCACCCAAAGGTGCATTTGCGATCCAGTGAGAACGCTTATTATCGTACACTTTCACAGACTTGAGATGCTTCATAAAATTGGGCAGATTCTCGAAGTTATGCCAAAAGCGGTAAAGCTCGTCTGCCCCCTTATCAATCGTGACCGTCTTTTCCACTTTTATCACTTGACTTATGCCTCCGCCAATTACTTGCTGTGCTGATTTAATTGTGCTTCGTTGTATGTGATATTACTCTGATAAATCAGTCTACTTTCTGACAATAGCGGTTCTTCACGACAAAAATTACGCCGCCTTCTAAGAAAACGGCAAGCCCTCCTGCGTCATGCTGTCTCACCGCTCAAAAGACGTCTACTAGTCGAGTTTGCTCGCAAGGGCAGAGTGGCTACTCCCCAAAGGTACGATACCCCGCCCAGGTGCTTGTTCCACAAAGACGTTACATTGACACAGCAGATCCTGTAGTCGGTTTAGCAGGCTTGACGTCTGCACCCACCCGAGTCCGATACAGCTCTACCAGTTGCTGCTCGTCTGTCAACAGGTCTTTGTGAATTTGTGTGAACATTGCAGTTGATACTGGGTCAGTCGTTGCTGGTATCAAGTTGCCAATATCACCAATACCCGTTTGCACATCGCCCAACGCAGATCGCAACTGATAGATATCGTCACTTCCTGTAAGAGCGGTTTTGACTTTCGCGTACTGGTTAGCAATATTTGCTGCTAAAGAAGGTTTTTCGCTTAGTTCATTTAGACGCGCTTCCAAAAATTCGATGTGGCGCTGTTTATTACTAATCATCTGCTGAAACAGAGATTTTATTTGTGCATCAGATTCTTTCTCTGAGTACTTCTCCAACGCTTCTTGGGAATAACGTTCACCAGAAAGAGCTGTATTCAAAGCCTTAACAACCTCACCCTTGGTAGAACCACCCCAAGCATTAGCCAATTTCCACCATTCGGCTTTTGGATCTCTCTCATCTGGTAAAGCCGCATCTTTACCACCATAACCCAAACGACTCAATAAAGCTGTGGTGAAAATTGGCAAATCTCCGGGTTGACGTGAAGTAATCAAATTTCCGTCAACTACTAAAGGCTCATCTACATAGTTAGCACCAGCATTAATTATATCTTTGCGAATTGCTAAGAAACCAGTGGCTTGTTTTCCTTTGAGTAAGTCGCCTTCAATTAGAAGTTGTAGTCCGTGGCAAACAGCAGCTATTAATTTTCCTTGCTGCATCGCTTCTTGCACAAATCTGACAGTATTGGGGTTGAGCCGCATTTTATCGGGAGCCACACCACCGGGAATGACTACAGCATCAAATTCAGAAGCTATTGCTTCAGTTGTAGTCCCGTCGGCTTGCTTAGAAACTTTCCCTTGTTTCCCTTTATAAGTTTCGTTAACACGAGAACCAAGGACAACGACTTCCATTCCCGCTTGCTTTAATGCATTGAATGGTACTTGAAATTCTGCATCTTCTACATCATTTTCGATGAGGATAGCAACTTTTTTGTTTCCACTACTATTGTTGACCATTGGTTTTCCTTAATTCCTCAACTTACTAGAATATTCAGTGGTTCAAGTATCATTCCTTAACTTTTTTTGTGAGTTTTAACCTGTCACTCAGGACTTAATCACCTACACTCTTACAGTGACTTCACTTGTTAGTGATACTGGGAAGAGTTAAACGTAATTCTGCTGATAACTTAGCTTGAAATTATTCAAACTTAGTAAATATGATAGCATTCCTTAACACAATAATATAAGTATAAGTATTTATATTATTGTCAATTACTTTATCCATTTATTAGTGATTTTAGAAAACAGTCAGGAGCTATGATTTTGAGTTCAATTTGCTCAAAGCTTAAAGTCATAGTTCCTAACTACCTTATCACTCGACCATGAATTCATGTACTTACTTACTTTATGACATTTCAAAAGCTTTTATTCGTCGTTCTTTAGGGATATATTTTTGATTTATTAAGTGAGATACAAATGTTGCTTTTGAACGAGCACTTTTCACAAAATATCAAAAAAAATAGTTATGAGTTGTAAGGAGGTAATGGTCATCAGAAAAAATATTTTCTAATTTCCACCTCTTTCAACCCATAACTCTCCATGAAGTGGCTATAACGTGAATTGATACATATAAGACTATGCATCAATAAGTTGCTTCTCTTCATTCTTAAGGAAGATATTGTTTTATTTCAAAAGTCATACATCTTTAGGAAGACTACCCTTTGAGGATAAAGCGTTATCTTGAGGATGCAGCAAGGACTAGGATTATGGCAGAAAAAAAAGATTTAGCAAAGCAAAATAGTTATAACGAACTTGAAACAGATGATTTGCCAGAAGAAATTACCGAATCTTACGGCACTGGTGTTAAGACAGAACCGGGGTATAATATTGGCGATCATAAACTGCGGGCTGAAACCAAAAGAAATTCTGATGTCAATCCAGAACTAACAGCAGGGGATGTGGATGCAGCTTGGGAAACAGCAGCAGATGAAGGTGATGAAGCTGTAGGTGGTACCGCTCCTACTCCTGATCAAGATATTGTAGATGAACTCGGTGCTGCTGTTGGAATGGAAATGGACGACAAAGCCTTTTTACGCACAACAGAAATTTTAGATCAGCGCGATGACAACCGTTGGGAATTAGATCCAAAGTCATCGCAAGATTATGAAAACAGAAGAGACTGAATAACAAAAGGATGAGGGAGTCAGGGAGTCGGGGCTTCCTTCCCTTTCTTCTTTGCTAAGCATTAATTGCTGTTTCCACCCAGTTTTGAGGGTGGAATTGTTGTGAAACATCTCCTGCATAGGGTATTCCTTTACCACTGTAACGTTTAATTGAATTGACTACGTGCTCAATTGGATCATTAGGTAGTCGATTAACAACAACTGATCCTCCTTGTTTGGCAAATTTATGGGCGATCGCTTTTCCAATTTCAGTGGAAGGGCATGTAATAATAGCTACTTTCGATTATAAACGTCTTTCCATGTTTTAACCTCCTGAAAATTCTGTCAAAAACTCGAATTTTAGAATAAACAAGCCATTTGATAGATGTTTTCTGTTTGATCTTTTGAGCGCCTTCTGAGAATTCATCACAAAAAATCTAGAATTTTTCTAAAATCTCACTCCATTGTTTGTTTTCTTATTCTTCTGTTTGATTTCGATACATCTGCCTTGAGTGGGGTTAAATACTCAATAAATGTTTGATACTCTTTTTAATGTTAGTAATTTATGGCAATCGGAGTTTTTTATGACATCCATCCAAACGGGCGATCCAACTATTCGTGAATATGTTACAGCTTGGCAAGGGTTGGACGTAGATGAACAACTAGCTTTATTTTGGTTCGTTTACAAAGAGATGGGTGGTTCCATCACACCTGCTGCACCTGGTGCTAGTACTGTTTCTCCAGAAATTGCTGACGGTTTGTTCAATCAAATAAAAGAATTATCCGACGATGAGCAGTTGCAATTTCAGCGTGATTTGATTAACAAAGCAGATAGTGATTATACCCGGATGTATGGCTCATTGGCTGATACAACCAAACTACTGTTTTGGTATCGCTTAGCCCAAGGTATGGATCAAATTATTATCAAGCCTATGCCTCCAGACTATAAGCTTTCCGAGCAAGCTCAACAACTGCTCGGCAAAATTATCCAAATAGAATATGAGCAACAAATCACTCTTTTCCGCGATTACGTTTCACCAATGGGTGCTGAACCCAAACCAGGTGCGGAAATTTAAAATTCTCAAATTGTCAGATGGCATAATCTTTGTTATTTAGCAAAGAAAAAACTATAGATAAGCACAGAGTTAATATACTCTACTATTTACATCTGTGTTTATCTATGCTTATTAATATTGAAGAGTTGTATTTTTCTCGCCTGTCTTTAGATAGTACTAAGAAAGTATTTTTACATAATCATTAAACTTTGAGACGGAGATTATGTGATAGTATAAACAAACATTCAATATATAGCAGTCCGAATTGAATTCTGAGAAAATACGTAGTTTAACATCAAATCTTAATATGAAATTTTATTCAGTCCTGGCGATTATAAATCGCGGCTACACAAACCAAACCCGCTGGCGCAGGTTATTTTATTAAGTCCACGTACGTGAACTTTTTTTGTGTACTAGCGAATTTTATTAGCCCAATTGTTTCCAAATTTATCACCAATAGTTTAGGATTGCTATGGAAACAAGTGTAAGTTAAAAGGTAAAATACTCATAAATGAAATTAGTCTTTCGCCATTTTAATTGTATCGTAGTTTTTTCAGTTAATATAAAATAATAATTTTATGTTTAAAGAAGAGACATCTGTTAGACAAAATATTATCAAAAGAAAACACCTTATTCAGAGCCTATTTACTGGTCTAATAATTGGTATAATTGCTGGTACGCCTGTGGGCTGGACTGCTCATCAATACTATTATCAGCAACGTCTAGCTCAGACTTTGCTATGTCGTGAACAGAATAAAAATAAACCACTTGCAGTTGTTGATTCTATGTGTGGTCGAGAATTTTAATAGATTTTTTGGCGTTGCTGAATCAGGGTATGAATTGTCATTCTGTTAGCGTAGCGTGCTCGTAGGGCATACGTGGAGTGAAGCGTTCGCGTAGCGTGTCCCCTTGGGACTCAGCGTGCGCCTTTGGCGCTTAGAATCTCGCAGATGCTACCCTGCGGGAAGGCACCCCCTAAGGGGGCGCTGCGCAAACGTGCCTACATTTCGCTCCGCTGCATTCAGCACAGGCATTGCTGAATTCATACTTCAAATCAGCAATGCCGATTTTTTTACAAAAATTTGAGTTTGAGGGCTACTTAGAACACGCAGATGAACCCAGATTAATAAAGAAAAGGAGCGCACCGCTCAAAAAACGGTGTGCTCTGCGCGATCGCTCCTTGCTATGAAAAACTTTGGTTCAAGAGAGTTATTTCACTAAAGCTGAATCCGCTTTGTAAAATCACTCCTCTTGTTAGCAACGTTTTAAGGATGAGTGTCAGTGTATGTGTGGATCACAAACACTGTTTTGGTTAGCATCCAGCCTACCCACAGACAATATGTTGCCTCATCCCTAACTTTTGCTCGAACCATTCACACAGCTGTATTCTTAAGCATGACTTCCATACTCGTAAGCACCCATATCAGTGCCAGCACCTTGAGGTCGTTGTACACCATCCTTGTCATGTTGATCGTACTGACCAATTGCTGAGGAAGCAGTATCAATTGCTGGCGATCCAGATCTGAGGTGGAAATCATTGCCACTTGAATTGACAAATCCTACTGACTAAACCTTGATGTTGTTGGTATCCTTCATGTTGTCAATTCCAGTTCCACCTTCATACAGCTTGTCAAACTTGTTTGAAAACGAGTTACCATCCAAAGTCACATTGCCTGCATCTTCAATCAACCCATTCCGGTATGTACTATTAGTAAACTTATTGTTGCGTACCACAATGTCGGTTGGTTTATAGCCGCCAGTGACATAACCACTGCCATCAATGTTAAGGGCTTGGACATTATTATCAACGGTATTGTTGAAAATTTCAACGTTACGAACGTTACTAGTCACGGCAATGCCGTTACCAGGATTCATACCTTGTTTTCCATTTCCAGAAACAACATTGTCATGGATTCGGACATTAGAAACATCCCCTTGCTGAGGCACTTCATCTGCAACAACAATTCCATCAGCAGTGTTTCCAGTGACTACATTCTTGTAGACATCAATGTTAAATGAAGCAGCACGGTTACCCTCTATGTAAAGAGCAGGACCACCTTGATAGCCTCCATATGTACCAGAAAGCGAGGCTTGACCACTTATATTGTTGTCATGAACAGAGCCATTGCGAGAACCGGTTTTGATGTCGATACCTTCACGTTTGCCATCTTTAACGGTATTATTAGCCACCTCAAAACCATCAACACCCCAAATGCTCAGGGACTCTTGCGTGCCAGTTGGGTCAGATACAGAATTGTCGCCTGTGCCACCTGGCCATTTCGCATTGCTTTTTTCGACAGTGTTGTTGAGCACCTTGATATTTTTACTAGTAACCTCAGCATCTCCACCCTGGAAGTAATGGTCAGGCATGACGATGATACCTGAAGAGCCAGTATTGTAAGTATGGTTGTTTTGAACAGTCATATTGTTGGCATCACGTAAAGCGATTCCAGCCCAGGCACTATTCTGAATATTGAAGCCATCAATAGTCCAATAGCCTTTGCCAGCTGACTGAATAACTCCTTCTCCGAAGGCTCCACTACTAGAGTCAGGGTCATCTAGTGTGACATTACCATTGGCTTTAAGTGTGATATTACCTGACTGACTATTACCAGATTTACCAAGGGTAATTTGCTCATTGTATGTACCTGGTTGAACCATAATAGTGTCACCAGCTTTGACAACAGAGTTCTCCCCAACCGCATAATTAACAGTTTTCCAAGGTTTATCACTTGTACCTGGATTGCTATCATTACCATCCGGTGAAACGTAGTACATACCACCAGAGTTATTTGCTGTTGGCGTTGAAGAAGAGGGGGATGCAGGTGTCGGTGCAGAATTAGGGGATGGAGATGTCCCACTAGAATTGTTAAAGTCCTGAGTGAGCTGGTCTGAATTAGAGTCACCGACGAGGGTGTCTTGTCCTCCAGTTAGAGGGTCTCCATTGCTACCACCAGAAAGATTGTTGTTACCATTGTTGACGAGGCTCGGATCATGACTAGATAGACCAGGCAGAGTACTGCTTGCATTATTGCCATTAATCTGAGTCCCATTCCCACCAGAGGCGTTGTTGGTCCAAGAATCGATGGTATCTTGTACACCTTTGGAAATTCCAGTACCTTCTCCATTCGCATTAAGAGTGGAATTTTGATGATTGCTGGGATTAGGAATGACATCGGGAATTTGTTGACCCGAGACATTGCTTTGAAGTGCCTGAGATTGAGAATCTGTAATGTTCATTATTTTGCCTCCATCAAGTTCTTCGTTAACGTCTTAACTGGAGATGACCCGAAGAAAGGCAGAACCCTGAATGTTAGAGCAATTGAATTCAGCTCTAAAAGCTCGCGGAAATTACGTGCTTACTGGAGCAACGCACGTTCAACCCAAATCTTCAACAACAGAAACAACGCTTCTGTTTTTGAAGCTTTTTCAAAGTTAGGTAATTATGCAACAGGAATTAGGTAAATGCTTCACTCATTTTGGGCTTAGCCATTGTTTGGTGAATTTATTGAGAGATTTGGCCTAAGCACCCTTGAAGTTGGGATGAATTTTTTTCCTTTGTACATTATATCAGGACTTATGCAACGGTCAAGCACTTAAGTGATTTTTCTGCCAACTGCATCTAACTGGAGTTTAGACTAACAATTTGATTAATTCTCACCAATCATCGTCTATGTAAGGTTTTTGAGGTTCGCTTTCTTCACCCAGCGAGAATTTGAGCTATTTGTCCAAAACTCTTTCTATGTAAACAGCTTGGCGTTTATATAGAAATTAATCTAAAGTCCAAATAAAGCTACGATAAAAACATAGAGAAAGCAAAGGAAACAAAAATGACAACTACCACAGCAACAGGAACACCACGAGTCTATGTAGCATTTTAGTATTACTAATGTAATCACAAATGACAGGGAGCTTGGATAGATTGCGATACGCCCTTGGCGTCTGCGCTCCGCGCAATCGCCTCTGGAGTGAGAAAAGTCTATTTACCAGAGGGAAGCTTTAGTTCGAGATTTAATTTGCTCCCTATTTCCATAACATTGTTTGCAAAGTCTGTCATACCTGCAATCGGGGCAGCGACTAGAGTAGCAGCAGCTAGTAAAGCTAGTAGACGCTTTTTGAGTTTGGGTAAATCGCGTTCTTTTTCTGGCTTTTGAATTTCTGCTTCTACATCATCAATATCAATGATGATGCCTTCGCGGTCATCTGGTGGGAATTGGGCGGCAGTTTGGCGCAGGTTGCCGATCAGTTGCAGAATTTCGGTGATGTTTGCGCCGCTTGTTTGATTAAGATTGCTTACTGTGGCTTGGGCTTGGTTTTGAGCGACAAATCCAATAGTTGCGTCTTTGAAGTCATTTTGGTTTTTATCACCTTGGATTTTATCACCTTGGATTTTATCACCTGCAACGTTATCGCCTTTGCCGTATTGATGGATGGTGTTAGACATAGTTTTTAGGGGTTTGTAATGGAGTTTTAGGAGTTGATGGGCTGGTAAAGCTTGCATGGCATAGGTTTGACCGTCATCATCGCTGAATTCTACTTCGTACACTTCGGGGGCGAGGATTTCGACAATGGTTCCCACTTGACCTGCAAGGAGGTTATGTTCGGATAAGGGAGTTTTAAGAGCAACAATATCTAATAAATTGAGTTTGTTTGGAGTTGCAAACATGGGCATTACTTCAAAATATAGCAACTAACGAGACGGGGAAAATCTTCGGTGGGGCGGACGATCCAAGTTGTGCGGATGTTAGCAGTGTTTTGGTTGCGGGTGATGGGGAAATCGACGATATAGCGTTGACCATATTCATCTAACAGGCTGGGAATTGCTTGATAATTTTGAATCGCATCTTCGATTAGCAGTTGCAGAATTTCTGGATCATCGCTACCTAAATCTAGGATAGCGGCAAATAATCTGGCTTTGTGCTTTCCGCGATCATGTTGGGAGTTGAGGCTATAGTTTTGCAGTTTGTTGCGATCAATAAAGGCTAATTCAAAGTTGGGTAACTTGATCCTGTTTTATTGCCTTCGACCTCATCGCCAGCAAAATTATCGCCTTTTCCATATTGATGATAAGTGGTATTGTACTGATTATGAATAGAAAACTGTTTTTGCCTTTCTTCCTTGGATTCATAGCCATCTAAAAGTTGACGCAAATCGAGTTTTAATTTTAGTTTGCCGATGGTGATTGTGCTTTCACCCATTGCCTCAAGTCCGAGAAGTTCTTGGTAGTCGAGGGGTGGATGTTTGGGATATTTGGGGACGGGAACCCATTCGGTGATTTCGAGGTTAAGATTATTGTGGATTTTTTGGAAGACATCGCGGAGGATGCCGAGAAATAAGCGGCGGGTTTCTTTGCGTCCGCTAATGGTGATGAAGATTTTTTTGTCTTCGGGATCGGCTTTGATGCGAGCGATGTTGTAGATTTCGTTGTTTTCTTGATATTGCAGCATTACGCCACTGCGCCAATAGATTTGGTTATGAATTTTTTCGTGGGTGATGACGATGAAGCGGGAAATGATGCTTTCGGGGAGAACTTTGTAATGGTATTGAAATTCCAGGGTTTCGCCGTGGAGTTGTGTTTCGTCTGGTTGGTCTTTGGGCAGAAGTCCTGGAATCAAAAATTGTGGTGGTTGACATTCTAGTGCAAAGCAAAGCTCAAATCCTTTCATCAACTCGATCAGATAGTTGTGACGCTTGGTGGGGTAACGCTTTGGATCGAGAATGCGGGTGAGATCGGCGGGGGTGAAAATGCCTTTGGTTTTAGTTTTGAGGTTTTCATCGCTCAGGAGCGCGTAAATACCTTCTGTCACCCAGTTGGGTTTGAGGACTTTGGTATCTTGGAGGGAGTTGCTATCTTTGAGGATGGGATGATCGCGGAAGTTGAGAACTAAGCCGAGTCGATGCAGCAAGTCGATTAGTTGCTCTTGGTTTTGTTCTTCGGGAATCTCTTTTTGGTGGCAGATGCCGATGTAGCTGTTGTAGCTGATGAAGTCTTGGGGCATGGATTCAAGTTTTTGTTTAACCTCAAACCATGAGAGGGGTAAAAGGTCGTAGACTTCTTTGAGTTTGGCGATTTGCTGCAAAATTGCGGTGCGAAGTTCATCAATGCCGATATTATTTTGGCAGGAGGTTTCGATAATCGCTTGGATGTTAGGATATTTTTCGCGTAATGCCTTGCGGTTGATGTCGAGGGGTTGTTCGTCTTTTTTGTTGCCAACGATAATTACCGGAGACTGTCCGCCGAAGCTTTCGATGAGTTTGAGCCAATATTCGATGCGGTTTTCTTCTTCGCTGGTGCGACAATTACAAACGAGGAGATAGAGGCTGCGCTTAGTCAGAAAAAACTGATGGGTGGCATGATAAATTTCTTGTCCGCCAAAGTCCCAAACATTCAGGCGGATATCTTTGCTATTGACCTGCACGTTCCAAGTTTCCACATTGAGTCCGTCGGTTTGGGGTTGATTTTTATCATATTTATCGCGGATTAGTCGCTCGATCAGGGATGTTTTGCCGACGCTGCCTTGTCCGATGAGCAACAGTTTGGCTTCGTGGAGTGGACGCACTTCAGCGCTTCGGAGTAATCGCAAGTAATTGAAAATGTCTTTAACTGAACCAACATTTTCAAAAGCTCCTAAAATCTCTGGTGAAATAGGAAGCGGATTTCCTCGTAAATCTAGTTTTTCCAATTTCGGCAAACTTTCGATCGCCTCTGGAATCTGGGTTATTTGGTTGCCCTTGAGGTGAAGCTCCCTCAGATTGGTTAAATTAGCCAGCGCCTCTGGAATCTGGGTTATTTGGTTGCCCTTGAGGTGAAGCTCCCTCAGATTGGTTAAATTAGCCAGCGCCTCTGGAATCTGGGTTATTTGGTTGCCCTTGAGGTGAAGCTCCCTCAGATTGGTTAAATTAGCCAGCGCCTCTGGAATCTGGGTTATTTGGTTGTAACTGAGGTTAAGCTGCGTCAGATTGGTTAATTTAGCCAGCGCCTCTGGAATCTGGGTTATTTGGTTGTAACTGAGGTTAAGCTGCGTCAGATTGGTTAATTGCGCGATCGCCTCTGGAATCTGGGTTATTTGGTTGTAACTGAGGTTAAGCTGCGTCAGATTGGTTAATTGCGCGATCGCCTCTGGAATCTGGGTTATTTGGTTGTAACTGAGGTTAAGCTGCGTCAGATTGGTTAATTGCGCGATCGCCTCTGGAATCTGGGTTATTTTGTTGCGACTGAGGTGAAGCTGCGTCAGATTGGTTAATTTAGCCAGCGCCTCTGGAATCTGGGTTATTTGGTTGTCACTGAGGTGAAGCTGCGTCAGATTGGTTAATTGTGCGATCGCTTCAGGTATTTCAGTTAGCTCTACTCGAATTAAGATAAGTTCCTCTAAATGTAGTATTTGCGTTACCACATCGGGAATGCTCTCTAAAGGATTGCCACTAATATCCAACTTACGCAAATTAGGCAAATCCAATAGTTCTAGCAATACCTTCGCCAAAAAAAGAGGATAAATATCTCAATCCCAAAACCTCGACTACTCGTCCCAAGTGGCGAACCGGATGACGCTTCGCTCTAATGGGCGGTGTCAGGAACGGGCTAGAAAAATT